>Ga0160422_10002408_pt1 | contig 11709 bp, 13 predicted proteins | sample Fk160mmetaG_FD_108192 | JGI IMG/M metagenome (GOLD analysis project Ga0160422, IMG submission 108192) | Marine microbial communities from the Central Pacific Ocean - Fk160115 60m metaG | ecosystem: Environmental > Aquatic > Marine > Oceanic > Photic zone | place: The Central Pacific Ocean... | reverse complement strand
TAAGAATAAGGGCTTTGGCTTATGAAACTTAAAGAGTATCCTCTCTCTGTAGTTAACTTTTTAAAATTAAATTTTATTGTAAGGCCCAATCATGTTGTGAGGCCAGCCCCCTGTGTTGTCTCATTGACATCGATTGATTCGCGGATAAAAACTTTACACTTGACGATAAAAAGTCTGCTTGCACAGACTTATCCCCCAAAAAAAATTATATTATGGTTGCACCATGATCTCAAAAATCAATTACCAAAAAGTCTATTGCGCTTGAGAGATGATATCTTCCAAATTCGATTTAGGAGTCAATTTTCCTCGCATCGCAAACTAGTCTTTTCACTTCAGGAATTTACAGACGAGATTATAGTTACCTGCGACGATGATGTTATGTACGATAAAAATTGGCTTAAAAGTTTATATGAGAGCCATTTGAAGTTTCCGTCGGATGTTATTGCCCAAGAATGCCGTGAAATAAGTGTTAAAAAAGGAAAGCTTCTACCATATGCGGACTGGCCATACAATGAGAGCGAAAATATTACATTGCCAAATTTGTTGCCAATTGGTTATGCCGGTGTTTTGTATCCTGTGGATGCCATGCATGCTGATACAATAAGAGAAGAGCTTTATATGCAATTGGCTCCTAAAGCTGACGATCTATGGTTTAAAGCAATGAGTATAATGAATGGCGTCAAGGTCAGAAGACCGCTTAACCCAGTTAAAAAACCTATACCAATAATTGGCGTAAAAGGGAATTCACTAGCCAAATCAAACATCATCGAGGATGGTAATCGAAAGCAATGGAAGGCTATATGTAATCACTATAATTTAAATCTTGATTGCAGTATCAGTTTTGACTGCCAAAATTAAACTTAAAAAATCTGCATAAGTGAAATTGTAGATTTTTAGTGGATTATGATTAGATAAATTAATTTCATTTGGGTGAAATAGTAAATGAAAAAAAATCCAACACTTTATTTTAACTAGATTCAACCTTCACTCAGGAGAACATTTTTTTTAGACAAAAATAATAAACATACACAATCAGACGATTGGTTATTGCACAGGTTTAATCTTTTTGAGAAATATTGCTTACCTTCGTTGAGCGCTCAAACTAATGAAAAATTTCAGTGGTTTTTATTTTTCGACAAAGAAACGCCTGATATATTTAGAGAAAGAATTTACGAAGCAAGAAGTATCTGCCCCCAAATCAAAATTTTCTATGTTGAAGGATTTGATGATATAGCTGCAACAGTCAATCAGCATGTTGATGATCATACTGACATTGTTATTACAACTAGAATTGATAATGATGATGCGTTTAAAAAAGATGCCTTGGATGTTATTCGTACGGAGGCTCAAAAAACTCAATCAGATTTATGTATCAACTTGAAATTTGGTTTCTCATTTGATGGTGATTTAGTCGAAACCTTTTCATCCAGTCATAACCCTTTTTCTTCATTAGTCGAACATAAAAAAATAAAGACTTATGCTATTATTTTTGGGGAAAAGCACGGAAAAATTCATCGATTAGCTCGAGTAAAACAAATAACTTCCGGGCCTCATTGGTTGATGGTCATACATGATAGGAATATAGTAAACAGAATGCCAAGTGAATATAAGGCCTATAGGACTTGGGAGTGGGCTCGTTTAAAGCGATATCTTAGGAAATACTTGCTGCCTAGTATCCGTCGTTTTTTTTGGCTTTCAGAGGTTAAGAAAAGATATTCTGTTGAAGAATTAAAGGCTATTTTTAATATAAAACTTTAGTTTGTTACCATATAAAAATATGAGCATTAATTTAAAAAGCTTACGTATAATCAAGGCTGGCTTCTTTAATTCCCGCTGGAGTTTCAATGATCTTATTTTTTATCGATGTTTTTCTGATGTCATTATTTTTTTTCCATGAAGCAGTATTTTCATAAGTTTTTGAGTGATCGAGATGGACGCAGATAGCACTGTAGCGAATTTGCTTAGTTTTTAAGCCTAAGTTTTTAAGGCGACTGCCAAACTCACAATCTTGTCCGCCGTATTGCATGCGTTCATCGAAGCCATTTATTTTAATCATGTCTGATTTAAAACATGAGGCATTATGGCCATTCCATGTTCTGCTCGTGGGTGTTAAGTGATTTAACAATTTGGCTAAAAAATTTGAGCGAGTTAATTTCCATAATTTGTGAGATTTTTTAAATCCTTTTTGTATTAGCCATTCGCTATTAAAGCATTCCCCATCAATAATATCTTGTTGAGTAATATCTCGGCTAAGTTGTAGCGGTAGTTTTAAGTAACCGCCCGATAGAAAGTAGCCCGGCTCTGCTTTTTTACGATGTGTTGCAATGAAATCTTTTCTAGGGATACAGTCGCCATCAGTGACAACAATATATTTACCCTCCGCCGAAACGATGGCTTTATTTAGGATGCGACATTTTTGAAATCCGTCATCCTCTTGCCAAACATGCTTAATAGGCATTAGTGATCTTGCTTTAAAATCAGTAATGACTCTTTGAGTTTCTATTGTTGAACCATCATCAGCAATAACAACTTCAAAGTTATCATCGGTTTGTTGCTCAAATCCCCACAGTACTTTTTGTAGCCAATCGGGCGAGTTGTAGGTGGTGAAGATAACACTTATTTTCAATTCGATTTCTCTTATGCAGTATTAACGTTAAATATAATCCAGCACTTTGTTAATGAGTACTTATAAATCAGTTAGTTATAGAACTATAGGTTTTTCTATTATTGCCCTTTATAATCGCCGATTCCTTAGGCGATCCATCAGTACTGTCGAATTTTGAAGTTGGATAGATTTTGTGATTGTTTGGCTCAAATTAAAGAATTCACACTTCCATATAAATTCTATTATATTATTTACCTTAAATACTTAACAACTATATTCTGAAATGATGAGTAAAAGTCACCCTAATTGTGAAAAAGACTAAATTATCCTCACACATCAAGCTCTCAGTTTTTTTTAGCCGATTCTTAGGCTATGGAAAAAAACAAGCGTTACCATTTTCACTGGCATTTATTGGCTATGGTTTATATGCCTTATCGCAACCAGCTTTTGCTATGTTGATGGAGGCGTTTGTACGTGCTTTGGAGGGCGAGTATGTCGATAGCCTGTATGTGGTGCCGCTGATGTGTGTCGTCATCGCCCTGTTGAGAGGCTTAGGCAGTTACTTAGGCAGCTATTATATGAGCAAGGCGGGCGCTAACATCGTGCACAGTGTTCGCTGTGATATGTATGAAAATATTGTTCGTTTGCCGATGAAGTTTTTTGATGACAATAAAAGCGGCCGTTTAGTGTCGCTGTTCACTTACAATTCTAATTTAATGATCACCTCAACCACGCAGTCGTTAAAAACTATCGGCCGTGAAGGTTTAACGGTTATTGCATTGTTGGGCTATTTGTTTTATCAAAGTATCTCATTAACTCTAACATTTTTATTGCTGGGTCCACCTATTGCCTTTGCGATTGTTTGGATTTCTAAAAAAGTGAAACGATTAGGCCATGGTATTCAAGCTTCAACCGGTGAGCTAAATCATGTTGCTGCTGAAACATTTTCTGGTATACGACAAGTGAAGTCTTCTGCGAATGAAGGTAATGAAAGAGATAGGTTTTTTCAGATCAGTGATCTAACTAAACGGCTCGGCCTCAGATTAGCAAAATTTAGCGCTATATATACGCCCTTTATGCAAGTGATGGTCATCATTGTGATGGCGTTGATTATGTACATTGTACTGCTATCTCGAGGCTCAATGGACACTGCGCAGTTAGTGGCTTATGTGACGGCGGTGGGCTTATTGCCTAAACCTATTCGCAGTTTAAGTGAAGTGCATCCTAAATTGCTAGAGGCTGCAGTGGTTGCCGAAGAAGTCTTTACTCATATCGATTTAGAGCAGGAGCAAGACCAGGGTCAGATCGACAATGTTAATCTATTAGGTAAGCTGTCGTTCAATCAAGTCAGCTTTTCCTATAAAGATGATCAACTGGCTTTAGAGGGTATCGATTTTCAGCTTGAGGCAGGAAAAACAATGGCGATTGTAGGTCGTTCTGGCGGAGGGAAGTCGACGTTAGTTAATTTAATTACACGTTTTTACTTGCCCACTCAGGGTGAAGTGCGTATAGACGATGTTCCTATTAATCAATATAAGTTGCCATTTTTAAGAGCCAGTATTGCAATGGTCTCGCAGCAGGTTGTGTTATTTAACGATTCGATTAAAGCCAATATCGCTTACGGTGCCGCTGATGTGACAGAGTCAGAAATTGTTGCCGCTGCGAAAGCTGCGAATGCCGATGAATTTATTAATGACTTTCCACGAGCTTACGATACGATTGTGGGTGAAAATGGCGCTATGTTATCGGGTGGTCAGCGACAGCGAATTGCTATTGCGCGGGCTATTTTATCGGATGCGCGATTATTAATTCTAGATGAGGCCACTTCTGCGCTGGATAATGAATCAGAAGTGAAGGTGCAATTAGCCTTAGAATCATTAATGAAAGATCGCACTACTATTGTTATAGCCCATCGTCTGACGACCATCGAAAATGCGGATCATATTCTCCATCTTGATGACGGTAAAATTGTCGAGCAGGGTAGCCACGACGAGTTAATGCTGGTTAATGGCTTATATTCGCGCATGGTCTTGCGCGATTTTATTGATGCCTAGTCAAGTTGCCCGAGACATTGTCAGTGATTACTTACTATCATAAAGGTTAATGTCTGCACAAAGGCTTGGCCCGTATCTTTTTTGATCAGAATTGCGAGCAGCCATAACTGATTTAACTTTTGCAGTTAAAATTTGATTAATAAATAGCCGCTTACCCTAGACTGTTCATGCGGTTTGTAAGAAAATGACCCCTTGTTATTGATCAGTTTCATTTCCTCATCGCTTTTCACTTAACAAAAGCCTCTTGTGTTGGCAAATGTTGATGCTGACTTAACTTGGTTCAGTCTAGGAGCTTCAGTGGCTTGATAAGGCTTATTGACCCGCTTACTTCGGCATTTCTTGAACTGAATTTGATTAGTCAATCGAGCCAGCATTAAATCGAATTAGAATTTCATCAAGCCTATGTCACTAGAAGTTCAAAACAAATCGCCATTAGCCTCTACTTCAGAGCGTGTAGCGTTGAAGCGCGAACATCAACTCTCGTTATTCAGTGATGCCGAAAGCAAATCAATTGATAACAAGTCCACCTATAATGACGATCTTACTGACCGAGGGAATAGCCAAGCGCGACCACTGAGAATATGCATTTCTGGTTATCGAAGCGCGCCTTTTGGTGGTGGACAAGGCATCTATATTAAGTATCTGAGCAAGGCGTTGGTTGAAGCGGGACATTCGGTTGATGTTGTTTCCGGTCAGCCTTACCCAATGCTTGATGAGCGAGTGAATCTTATTAAGCTTCCCGGTCTTGATTTGTTCGCTAACGGTTTACTGTCCTTGCGACCAAGGCATTTAACGTCAATGACCAATATTATTGAATGGTTGAGTAAATTAACTGGCGGCTTTTCTGAGCCTTATTGTTTTTCGCGACGTCTGTATCATTACTTGCTAGCGCACTCAAATAGTTACGATATTATTCATGATAATCAATGTCTGGGTTGGGATATGTTGAAGGTTCAGCGTGATGGTTTTCCCTTGTTAACGACTATCCATCATCCTATCACTAGTGATTTACAGATAGCCTTGAATGCTTGTCAGCATTGGTGGGAAAAATTATTAATACGGCGCTGGCACTCATTTTTAACTATGCAAAAAAAGGTGGCAGCGAAATTGAATCATATTGTGACCGTTTCAGAGCGATCGTATACTGACATTATTGAGTCTTTTGACCTGAATTCAGACAATATTCATTTAATTTATAACGGCATTGATACCAAGGAATTTAAACCTATAGATAATATCGAACGAGATAGATGGCAGATTATGGCGACGGCATCGGCTGACCAACCGCTCAAAGGCCTGCGTTTTTTATTGTTGGCATTTGCACAATTAGCTAAAAAATACCCTGAACTGCACTTATTATTGGTGAGCCAACCCAAAGTGGGCGGCGAGACTGAAAAATTAGTCAAGCAGCTTGGCATTGACGATAAAATACAGTTTGTACATGGTATTAGCACGAAGACAATGGTTGAACATTATGCTCGCTCTAGCATTGCGGTCGTGCCCTCTATTTATGAGGGCTTTGGTTTGCCCGCTGGGGAGGCTATGGCTTGCGGTGTGCCGGTTATTGCCACTGACGGTGGTGCATTACCCGAAGTAGTCGGTCAAGCCGGTCTGACGGTGCCCATTAAAGATGCCGATGCTATTGCCGCGGCGATCGAAAAATTATTAAGCAATCCTAAAGCGAGAGAGCAGTACGGGCAGTTAGGTCGTAAGCGTATTGAAAATAAGTTCTCTTGGCAGCTGGTTGCTGAACAAATGTCGGCGCTATACCAGCAGATTCTCGATGCTGAGACAGTGCCCGATACGGAGACTTCTCAGCATTCAAAGGTTGAACATGCAAACAGTTGATTTTAAGCATATTGAATTATCAGATGGTGACAAATTATTAGACCTCGGTTGTGGCGAAGGGCGTCATGTGATTGCTGCTTACTTAGAAAAAAATATTCAGGCCGTGGGCGTTGATTTAGGTTTTAACGACTTAAAAACAGCGGCCGATAAATTTAATGAGTTTTGTCAATCTGAAAACGCCGACAAAAGTTTCGGTTTATCGGTGGCGAATGCCTTGTCTTTGCCTTTTGAAGACAATACTTTTGATGTCATTATTTGTTCAGAAGTGTTAGAACATATTCCAGACTATGAATCAGCTTTAACGGAAATTGAAAGAATACTGGTGCCAGGCGGTACCTTTATCGCTAGCGTGCCCAGAGCTTGGCCTGAACGAATTTGTTGGTATTTTAGCAGCGCTTACCATCAAGTAGATGGCGGCCACTTGCGTATATTTGACGCCTCACAATTGCGATCTCAGATAGAAGCGCGTGGTTTTTATCATTACCATCGGCATTGGGCGCATGCATTACATTCGCCTTTTTGGTGGCTTAAGTGTATGTTTTGGGATTCGCAAGAGGAATCGCTACTGATAAAGCTCTATCATAAACTATTGGTATGGGACTTAATGCAGCGTCCATGGTTAACTCGCTCTCTAGAGACCTTGCTCAATCCGATCATGGGGAAAAGTATTGTTATGTATTTCAATAAACCAAAGTCCGCTAAATAGTTGACGAGAGATTCTGAATAATGAGTGGACTGTATTTATCAAAAGGCATTTTTCCTGAAGCCTTTTTTGCCCCAACCGTTGATTATATTCGCCAAGTGCAATTACCTAGCGGCGCTATCCCATGGTTTGAAGACGGTTATTGTGATCCATGGGACCATGTTGAATCGGCTATGGGGCTGAGTATTGGTGGAGACTTTAGCAATGCTGAGCGCGCCTATTTTTGGCTAGCTGAAAAACAATTAGACGATGGTAGTTGGTGGGCGGCGTATAAAAATGATGTTGTTGAAAACAGTGAAAGACGCGAGACTAATTTCGTCGCTTATATCGCAACCGGCGTTTGGCACCACTATTTAATTAGCCAGCGCCGAGATTTTTTAAAAAGAATGTGGCCAACGGTTGAAAAAGCGATTAATTTTGTGGTCGCTCAACAGCAAGTCGAGGGGGATATTAATTGGGCTGTCGATTGTGACGGCAAACCAAAACATGATGCCTTAGTGACAGGTTGTAGCTCCATCTACAAAAGTCTTGAATGCGCTCATAATATTGCTATAGCCATGAGGTTACCTCGCCCAGAGTGGCTGATGGCTCGAGAAAAGTTGGGTCAGGCTTTAAGAACTAAGCCACATCGTTTTGATCGCACTTGGGAAAGTAAATCGCGCTATTCAATGGATTGGTTTTATCCCGTGCTAACTGGAGTTATTCCAAAATCACAAGCCAGCCAACATTTACAAGCTCGTTGGGATGAGTTTGTCGAGCAGGGTATGGGTTGTCGTTGCGTATCCGATGAGCCGTGGGTGACAGTGGCGGAATCTTGTGAGCTAACCATGGCCTTGCTAGCAGCGGGTGATCACGCGCGTGCAGTTGAAATTTACAGTTATTTGCATCAGTGGCAGTTAGACGATGGCTCTTATTGGACAGGCTATCAATTTGTTCAAAATTTACTATGGCCAGATGAAAAGCCAACCTGGACTGCCGGTGCAATTTTACTTGCTGCCGATGCGCTAACAGAGCATACTGCCGCTGCAAAATTATTTACCAGTGTAGAGTTATTAGATGCATCGTCAGATGAGTATATGGGTAACGGTTAGATTCGTCGAAATAAGCCTAAAGTATTGACGGTAGGTAACTCTTCAAATAATCCAGATGCTTTAGCCAATTTCCAAATGGTATAGGGTGCTTGCCCGCCTTGCGTTGGGTCGGGAAAGATATCGTGTATTGCTAAAATGCCACCGACTGACACGTGGGTTGCCCAAGCGCGGTAGTCAGCCATAGCGGCGTCTAAGCTATGGCCGCCATCAATGAATACCATGCCAAGAGGCGTCGACCAGTTTGTCGATGCTAACTTTGAGGCAGCCACAATCGGTATCACCGTGTCTTCCAGTTTAGCCTCTCGCATTACTCGTCTGAATTCTTTAAAGGTATCCATGAGTTGTGCTTGCGCATCAAATAAATCACTGTCATGGTATTCCTCTCCCAGTTGATGTTCCTCGGAGCCTCGATGGTGATCAATCGCATAGACAATGCCATTTTTTTGCTGGCAAGCAGCACCTAGATACACAGTAGATTTTCCGCAGTAACTGCCGACTTCTAAGCAGGGGCCTAAAGTGATGCTTTCTGATGCGGCCGCAAATAAGGCTTCACCCTCATCATCAGCAAGAAAGCCTTTGATTGAATCAACATTAATGGGTAAATCTTTTTTATTGAATGGCATAATAATATCAATACTCTCGAGTTGGATTAATTATGACTTGACGCTGACAAAGCGACTCAATACCAAGCCAAATTCAAATAAAAGCCATGTAGGGATCGCCAGCAGTGATTGAGATATCACATCCGGTGGAGTGAGCAACATGCCAAAAATAAAACAGCAGACAATAATATAAGGGCGTTTTTTTGCCAGCGCTGAATGGCTAGTGATGCCCGCCCTGACTAGGATAACGGTGGCTACGGGAATCTCAAAAGCTAAGCCAAAAGCAAAGAATAATTTTAAAATAAAATTTAGGTAGCTATTAATATCCGGCGTGACGCTAATTCCAACCGGCGCAACACTTGTAAAGAAGCCGAAAACCAGCGGAAAAACAATGTAGTAGCAAAAAGTAATACCGAGATAAAATAAAATTACCGAGCTTATAAAAAGCGGCATAGCCAGTTTTTTTTCTTTTTCATAAAGGCCCGGCGCGACAAAAGACCAAACTTGAAATAGCACATAGGGCATGGCTAAAAAAAGCGCTAAAAATGCAGTCAGCTTAAAAGGGGCAAAGAAGGGTGACGCTACATCAGTAGCTATCATTGTACCTCCGTCGACTAGTAGTGCTTGAATAGGTGCTGAAAAAAAACTGTATAAGTCGTTAGAAAAGAAGGCTAAGCAAAGGAAGCACACAGCAATTGCAGCGATACTTTTTAGCAACCGTGTTCTTAGCTCGAGCAAATGTTGAACTAAAGGTTGTTCTTGGCTTGCAGGGTTTTCTTTATTAGTGGATGTATCAGTTCGCGAAGACATAGATGCCATTTCATTACAGTGGGTTGTTTTATTTTTCAGATTCAGTTGTATCGGTTATATCAGCCATTGAATTATTGCTAGAGGCGTCTAGGTCTAGTAATGATTGCTGGAGTTTTTTGGCATTTTCTTCTAACTTTTCGATTGGCTCGCCGAGTTCTTTAAGAATTTTTTCATTATGAATTTGTTGCTGGATACTGTCGAGATCGAATTCATTTTCAAACTCTTTTTTGATTGAGTTAAAGTTATTTTTTATTTTGCTCGTCCAGATCATGATTTGCTTGATAGTGCTAGGCAGCCTTTCAGGGCCAAGAATTATCAGCGCCATGACGCTAATCAAAAATAATTCTTGCAGACCAATATCCATAGTTGAAGCCTAATTATTACTAGTCTTTTTCAAGTGGCTCACTCTTAGCTGCGTTATCTTCGCTGGCAGACTCAGCCACATCATCATCCGCCATTGACTTTTTGAACCCTTTAATCGCACTGCCTAAATCGCCGCCAATATTTTTTAATCGCTTAGTGCCAAAAATCATCACTACGATGGCCAACACGATTAATAGTTGCCAAATACTTATACCGCCAAGACCCATTGCTTTTCTCCTATCATTGAGTTAATACCTTCGCTATCTTTAATTAAATCGCCTCTCGCGAGGCTTTTTCGGTAATACCTGAGATACCTTCTCTACGTTCCAGTTCGTTCAGTACGTCGCAGGCAGTGCAGTCCAAATGTGACAGCATGACTAAGCTGTGGAACCATAGGTCAGCTGTCTCGTTGATCAGTGCCTGCTTAGCGCTGGTTGAATGTTGTTGGTCGATAAGCTCGCTGCAATCTTTAGCAGCTAAGATAGCCTCTGTCGCTTCCTCACTGACTTTTTCTAGGATTGTATTTAAGCCTTTGGCATGCAACTGTGCAACGTACGACTGTTCTGGGGATGTTTGTTTACGCTGATCGATTATTTTGCTTAATTGTTGCAAGATATCACTCATAATTTGGCTCTGTATAAAGAGGTTATACGATCATTTGGTTGGATAAATAGCACCGGGATCTTTGATGACTGGTTCAACTGCAACCCATTGATTCTGTTCGGTTGAAAATTGCTGGTACAGACAGCTCTCACGACCCGTATGGCAGGCAATACCGCCTTTTTGTTCAACCAGCAACAACAGTGTATCGGCATCGCAATCGAGTCTCATGTCAATGATTTGTTGCGTATGGCCTGACGATTCACCTTTATGCCATAGCCGTTGCCGCGAGCGAGACCAGTAAATGGCTTCGCCACGATCTAGACTCGCGGCCAATGCGTCCGCATTCATCCAAGCCAGCATTAAAACCTTTTTGGTTTCAGCGTCTTGAGCTATGGCAGGAATCAATCCTTGGTTATTCCAGTTGATACGATCAATTAGCGAAACGGTTGATTTATTCATAGCGACATTGATCAAACAGTTAGTTTCCTATAAAGATAATGCTATTAAATCACAGATCTCGCCATTAGATAATAGTCGTCAACACTTTTTACAGATTTCTTCAATGTGAGGCCAAGTAGATGAAAGCACCGAGCAAGGTAAAAATAGCCAAGCTTGAGTGGAATAAGCGTTGTTTGCGTAGCTGCGATTCAATGTTATCAATGCTGGCTTTTAATTCCTGTGATGAAACGCGCTCATGATTGGCTTGTTGCAGTTGTTTTAGCAGTAAATCTGGCAGGCTTGGCAGTGCTTCAAGCAATGCAGGTGATTGATTTTTAAATTCTTTAAGTAATCTTTTGGGTGAATAGTGTTGAACCATCCATTTATCAAGGAAGGGGTGAGCCGTGGCCCAAAGGTCCAGCTCTGGGTACAGCTGTCTGCCTAGACCTTCAATGTTAAGCAAGGTTTTTTGCAACAAGACTAACGATGGCTGTACTTGCATCCCGAACCGTCTGGCGACTTGAAATAAGTAAATCAACAGAGTGCCAAATGAGATCTCAGCCAAAGGCTTTTCAAAAATAGGTTCACAAGC
>Ga0160422_10002406_pt1 | contig 11718 bp, 10 predicted proteins | sample Fk160mmetaG_FD_108192 | JGI IMG/M metagenome (GOLD analysis project Ga0160422, IMG submission 108192) | Marine microbial communities from the Central Pacific Ocean - Fk160115 60m metaG | ecosystem: Environmental > Aquatic > Marine > Oceanic > Photic zone | place: The Central Pacific Ocean... | reverse complement strand
ATGGCGACTAGCCTTCCATCTGAGAAATGGCTCAGCCACATTTTTCATCTCGATCGCCGATTGCACCACACAGGTCACATCCCGCTCCTCCAGCGCCGCCTGAAGAGCCAATGCGTTCATCACGGTTGCCAACATGCCAACATAGTCAGCAGTTGCACGATCCATGCCCCGTTCGCTTGCCGCAGCGCCCCTCCAGAAATTTCCGCCGCCGACCACAACGCCCAGCTCCACTCCTGATTCGAGTGCCGCACAAATTTCACCGGCTATCCGGCCAACAATCTCTGGTGAAATATTATCTGTGCTCCCCGGCTCTCTCAAAGCCTCTCCACTCAATTTCAAAATAGCTCTTTTAAAGGAGCGTTCCTTTTCACCCATAGAAAATGCAACGGTTGGAGAAATTAAGCAATACTCCCCATCCGTGAAAAGCGAAAAGGGGACCCCCTGACCACTTCCTCCTCAGCAGTGATCTGAACCACACCTTGTGACTTTTACCTCTTCTCGATGCTCTCCGGATCGCCAACGGACCGCCCCAGCCGGAATCGCTTCGCGAGGTCCTTGAGACCAGCATTTCCCGCCGTGGTCCCGGTGATCCCAATCGAAACGCTCAAAACCTGATCATTCCCGCTCCGGAAGTAGGCCCGAAGGGTTCGCTCGACCGCGATAACCGAAAGCCGGATGACCTGTCGTGCAGTGAGATCCAAATCCCCGGGCAATTCCAAATTCGCTACATTGAATCTCACCAGCAGCCGGTTCACCTTCATTTCCGAGCTCAACGATACGCCACAGAGGTTCAGGAGATTCGCATCATCAACTTCATACCCCTCGCTGTTGGTGGCGATCCGGTGAGGTGCCGCTACAGCCTTTACGAGATCTTCTGGCATCGCCCCAGTAACCGCATAGGGACGCGAAAACACTCCGGCTTGAACTGGATCCTTTTCTCCGAGAGTCTCCCCAATCCCGTCTGTCCGGTGCAGTGAGAGTGGCTGGTGAAGCTCGACTACTTCCAGTGTGATCGCCTGAGCAGGCGACCACAACATAAGGAAAGAGACCAGAAATCTTGGCAACATCGGCGGTATTGTGCGCCCTTCACGGACTGCCCACCAGAGAAAAGAAGCTCTTCCCCACCTCGAAAGTATTCCCCCTCGTCATTTCCGCTGCTGACAATCGCTTTCCTCCCTCGATTTGGAGCTCATTGAGGACAAGCCCGCCATCACCACAAGCGATGGTAATCCCTGACGAAGCGACACTGATAACCTTTCCTGGAGCGTCCTTTACCTTGCTACTGATCCTTACTTCAGCAAATACTTTCATCCGTTTGGTGCGACCCCGACTGTCCTTGAAGTGAGTATAAGACCCAGGCCACGGTTCATATGCTCGAATCCTTCGCTCGAGGACCTCAGCCGGAAGCCCCCAGTCAAGCTGCCCGTCGAAGCGCTGCAGCTGTGGCGCATAGGTAACCCTCTCGTGGTCCTGCGGCGTCCCGGTCAATGTATTATCGGCCAGTCGCTTGATACACGTCATCGTTAGCTCAGGCGCCATTGCTCCCAGCCGGTCATGAAGCGATCCCCCGGTCTCATCTGCAGAGAGACGAACTCCCTCCGCCATTACCACATCTCCTGCGTCGAGGCGCTCAACCATCTTAATGATACTAATGCCACTTTCTCGATCGCCGGCGGCAATAGCGGCCTGAATACAAGATGCTCCCCGGTGTCGCGGGAGCAGTGACGCATGAATATTAAAGCATCCAAGGGGCGGCACAGCTATCAAAGTCTTCGTTAGAATCTGACCGTAGGCCATCACCACGATCAGCTCCGGACTTAGCGCCGCAATAGCCGAGATTTCCTCCTCACATCTCACATCCTCTGGCTGCAAAACCGGGATAGAGCGCTCCAGAGCTTGACTCTTAATCCTTGGAGGCTGCGGCTTCGAACTACGCCCAACTGGCCTGTCCGGCTGGGTCACCAACCCAACCAGATTCACGCTATCCGCAAGCCTTTGGAAGGTAGGAAGAGCAATCTCTCCTGTACCCATGAAGACGACGCGCATTATCCAGTTCAGGTTACCATTGTAGTCGGCATCTGCCCTGACACTTCACCAGCCCAAGCGATCGGTAATCTCCTCAAACGACTATTTCGGCCCTCTCCTTGTAAACGTCCAGTTTTACGAGCTCACCGATGATCTCACCCAGAACCTCAACTGGCTGCCGCGTAGCATCGATATCTACCACCTTATCTGCATAATACTCGATCAAAGGACGAGTTTCTTCGTCATAGGTTTCTATTCGATGGTTGATAACCTCATCACTGGCATCGTCGAAGCGATTCTCTTTCAATGCTCTCTTTCGCATCCTGCGTGAAAGCTCTTCGCGGTCCGGACACGTGAGATGAATCACCATGTAAATCTCAAGGTAACTTCCAATGATCTTCGCCTGCTCCACATTTCTAGGAATGCCGTCGAGGACAAGAATGTCGATGTCGGGCTTGTAGTGATACGTCTCAATCCAGTTTTCGATCTGCACCTTCCACAGACCGATTGTCAATTCATCCGGCACAAGCTCCCCCTTACTGGAATACTCCACGAACTGTTGCCCGAGAGCGGTTCGAGTATCCAGAGATCGAAACACATCTCCACACGCGCAATGAAAGAAACGCGGAATCGTGCCAAGCACTTTACCCTGAGTTCCCTTGCCCGAGCCCGGCGCTCCGACAATGAGAACTGCCGGGTGAGGTTTACGTAATTGTTCTCCCACGATTTAAATTGAATTTAGTCTGGTTACTAATGACGAACAGTAGTCCCTCCAAGCTTCAAATCAAATTTCAATCCTGAAAGGATCCTCAACCGTGCCGTTAAGGAGAAGAACGAGGTCAGGCTTTGGCCCTCCAATCCCGGAAATCAATACGCGAAGAGCCAGAAAAATGGGAGGGGCAAAAGCAGCGCAACATCAGCGAGAATCCTCAGCGAAACCGGAGAGAAGAACTGACGGAATAACGCAAGAAACGCGAGCCCCCCTGCCCCGACCATCGCCGCCAGATAAAACGCTTTGTGGATTTGAGAACCAAACCCTTCAGCCGATCCTGCAAGAAGATAACATGCAATCACTAATGCGAGCAGGAGAATCCTGATGATCATATTTTCGATTTCACGATCATCTCCCTCAATAATCTCTTCCTCTTCACTGCCGGACTCCCAGTAATCAATCACCATCATGTTTATCATGCAAAGGAGTGCGAATACCACGACCTCAGGGGAGAGCGCGAGCTCATGCACACCGACCGAGCTGCCACTACGAAAATGAACTCCAACAGCCGTTCCATAGGCAAATGCTAATCCGGCAACCACATTCTTGAACCAACAAACCCCCCTCCCTGGACTTCCAAAACTGATTACAAAATATAGCAGAACCGGAATTGCCACGGGATACGCATATGCCAGCAATCCTCGAGACTGGCGCAGCAACAGAAAGAACACCCCGACGACACCGGCACAAAGAGCAATTTTCATAAGCCCCCGGTGATCGCAGTGAAATCGGTGACGTAAGGCCAATGTGGGGTCCGAACCCCTCAATCCCCGGGAGTCCATGAGCCGATCCGCCACATAAATGCACCAGACGGTCAGTGCCAGAAGCCAAGGCAAAGAGGGCTGGTGGTATTTCACCAGCCAAATCTGCTTGAACATCCAGAACCACGCGAGCGCCACCAAGGGGGCATCGAAGCTCAGAATATTAGGCCAAATCCAAAGGGGACGACGTGCCATGGGTGCAAACAAACCCTCTCTCCTCGCGTAGCACAAAGCAAGACAGTTCCCCTCACTAATTCATCTCGGAAGAATCATGAACGAAACGGAGGAAGAGCCGCTCCAATTCCATCCGCAACGATTCGAAGAATCTCGGCCTCCTCACTGGTCAGCACTCCATCCTCCGCGGCCGCATGGCCGCACATCTCGAGGATATTCTTCTTAATGAGTGGCGCGGCACCGTCAAATGCGGCAAGCGCTTCCAATACAATTTCCGAGTTGATTGAATCTTCAGAAAGCAGAGAAGGCGTCCAGCTCTCAAAAGGAGAGGATCGTTCTACCGCAAATTTGAAAGCCTTTGCCGCTCCTTTTCCATCCCTTCCGTTCCACGCCATCAGGGAAAGCAGAGTGTCTCCAGATTCAGGAAGCCCCCGCGGCAGTGTGAGCCGGCGGGCGGACTTCTCCTTTCCCGTGGAAAAGTGATCAGAAAGATGCTTCGACAAGGAGTGCTGGAGCATAAACTCGAAAAGGTCCACCTTCTCGTCGGCTGCAATCACCCAGTCCAGCATCTGTATCAGCCGCTCATGCTCATTTCCACTCAACTGCCTTAGAGTTGGAATGCAGAGGTCCAGAATAGCAATTTTAGCGGCCGAGTGCAGCGATCTAATGGCTACATGCCACTCGCTGAGTCTTTCTACGTAATCCCGGCCCATACCCTGCCTCAAACCCACCAGCTGTTTCCTGCGTTTTTCCGAATCTCCGGAAAGTAATAGGGCGAAAATCAGAACCTGTGCCTTTCTACGATCTCGCGCAGCTAACCGCCAATCCTCATCAATTCCTGCATAAATCTCTTGCCCGTGCTCAAGCTGCCACTCCATGTCATTACCCAGGCAAGTCAGCGTCTCTGTTGCCTTCATGTCCGATGACTCTCCAGTCGACGACCTCGAAGAAAAACCCGAAACTCCAGCCAAGGGGTCTTCATCAACTGACATGTCCACGTCGGGAAGCGATACAGAGTCGAACTTGAATTTTGAGGAATCGGGATCCAGAGCACGAATTCTCACCTTCAGCGGGGGATGAGTCGCCATACCCCATCGGAACAGTCCGCCCTCTGCGAAAAACATATGACTCATCGCTGCGGCTTGGGGACTCTGAATCCGTGCGCCTCCCTCCCAGCCACCAATTTTCCGGAGTGCCCCAATCAACCCATTTGTATCACGGGTAAATTGGACAGCCGAAGCATCGGCGAGAAATTCCCTTTGCCGGGACACCGCGGCCTGAATGGCGCGCGCGAAAAACCCTCCAATCGCCCCTGCCAGAAAAAGCACCAGCCCTGAAAGCATTAATACCACAAGCAGTCCTCCTCCCTCCTTGTTGTTTCTACTGGGACGAGCATACCGCAAGGATGATATCAGCACCCGACCAACAATCATGAGGATAAGAATCCCAAAAATGAATCCTACCAACTGCATATTGAGGCGCATGTCACCATTCCTTATATGACTGAATTCGTGCGCGATAACTCCCTGCAACTCTGACCGGGAAAGCAAATCAAGACATCCTCTTGTAACGCCAATCACCGCGTTGGAGGGCTCCGTGCCAGCTGCGAAGGCGTTAATACCGGTTTCCTGATCCATCACGTAAACTAGTGGAACGGGCGTTCCCGACGCGATTGCCATCTCTTCCACGATATTCAGGAGCTGGCGTTCCTTGTAGTCCCCACTGTTTGGCTGCACCGGGCGCCCACCCATCGCCTCCGCAATCGACCGGCCTCCTCTTCTTAGCTCGATCGACTTGTAAGCAGTGCCTCCGAGAATCAGAAGCAGGGTTACCCCGGCGACAAAAAAGAACAGGTTGGGATCCCAAAGCACTGGGAGGGATCCGGCAAGATTCATTGCAATCGCAACGCCAAGATATACGGAACCTACTATGGAGATCACCGCGCAGACAAAATACGCGACCAGCCACTTGGTCCTCCGACGGGCCTTATCCTGCGCCTCGAAAAAATTCATCGTTCTGCACGGAGTCGCTCCTCTCTTCCCGGAGAGCCCGGTGTAAGTCGTAATTCCACCAATCAGTCGAAGCTCACCTTGACACTCTCACGTTCGGCCGCGTTGCTGACCTCGAAGAGAATTGCGGGCTTAAAATTAAACATCCCGGCAATGATGTTGGAGGGCACCACTTCGATCTTCGTGTTGTAAAGAGTGGCTGCGTCATTGTAAGCCTGCCGGGAGAAGCTGACCTTGTTCTCTGTCGTAGTCAGCTCCTCGCTAACCTGCATCATGTTCTGATTGGACTTAAGGTCCGGATATGCCTCTGCAAGCGCAAAGAATTTGGTCATCAACGAGCCCAGCCCTGCTTCTGCCGCCATTAATCCCTGCATCTGGGCAGCGTCATCCGGATTTAGACCATCCCGAGCACTCGCTGCAGCGTTACGGGCCTGGATAACTGCCTCAAGCGTCTCTCGCTCATGCTTCATGAACGATTTCGCAGTCTCAACAAGATTTGGAATCAGGTCGTGGCGACGCTTCAGCTGAACGTCTATCTGGGCAAAGGCGTTACGATACATGTTCCGTAATCTGACCAATCCGTTGTAAGCTCCGACCGCCCACAGGACGAAGACGACCAATACTACGCCCAAGACAAGCAAGGTAATCATCCCTCCATCCAAAAATGCTAAATACTGGGAAAGTTGTTCATTCATGATACTGGGTGCGTAATACTACCTGACTGCTCTTGAGTCGCCATTATAAAACGATCCCACTTTTAGAACCCTCAAGCCCGGATGCCTCTCTCAATCACCGCTGCTGAACCTATTCGGTCCCACAAGTTTGCCGCGATCGACTTTGAGTCCGCAGGCGCTACCCGCGGACGAACCGATGTTCCTGTTCAGGTCGGCATCACTCTCTGGTGCCCTCAAAAAGGACTTGGGGAATCATTCTGCTCCTACCTGTCGTCCGATCAACCCATTGCCTGGTCGGCTCGAAATATACACGGCATTACCCTTGAGGACCTTGCCGGGGCCCCGTCCCTCCTCTCCCTGTATCCACAAATCCGCAGCCTCCTGAAAAATCGAATTCTGATTGCGCATGGGCATGGCACGGAGAAAAGGTTTCTCCGTGCTTTTCCTGGCCACCAGTTTGGACCATGGGTCGACACCCTGAACATCGCCCGCGCCGCATGGCCAGCCCTTGATCAATTTTCCCTCGGAGACCTGATCGAGCACTTTGAACTGGCACAGACGATCGAAGCTGTTCACCCCGACCGTCGCTGGCATGACGCACTTTATGACGCCACTGCTTCCGCTATTCTTCTAGACCACCTTATTACATCCCTCTCTCTCCGGGACAAAGCTCTGGATCTCCTCCTCCATCCCGACCTGTCCAAGTGGAAGTCCCTCAGACCTACGTAGTTCCTTGCCAATCGCACCCATCGCGTCCAGAACCTGCCTGCGAAGTAATTCACGTGCCCAAAGTCACAGTCAACCTCCCTCTAAGGTCCTACGACATCATTGTTGAAGTGGACTGCATTTCCAGAGCAGGCTCTCTGATAAGAGAAGCCGGACTCACTGGCAGAGCCGCGCTTATCAGCGATGACAATGTTGCCAACCATTACGCGGATGGAGTGCGGTCCTCGCTTGAGGAAGCAGGCTTCGAAGTTTCGTCTCACCTCATTGCCGCTGGAGAATCCTCCAAGTCCATGGAGCAGGCCCAATCGCTCTGCCGAGCTCTCATTGAGCACCAGCACGATCGGAGCAGCTTCGTGGTCGCTCTTGGAGGGGGCGTCGTCGGGGATCTCGCTGGTTTCGTGGCGGCCATCTTTTATCGCGGTATTCCTTGTGTGCAGATCCCGACCACCATTGTGGCACAGGTTGACAGTTCAGTTGGCGGCAAAACGGGAGTAAACGTCCCTGAGGGTAAAAATCTCCTTGGAGCCTTCAAACAGCCTCGTCTCGTCCTCGCTGATCCAGGCGTCCTGCGCACTCTCCCTCACAACGTGTTTTGTGAGGGATTCGCTGAGGTCATCAAACACGCTGCCATCCGGGATGCCTCCATGCTTTTGGAACTTGAATCGATGGATCCTCTCAATCAGGAGGTTGCCCCCCGACTCATTGCTGCGAATCTGGCAATCAAGGCCAGGATCGTGGAAGAAGACGAACGGGAGACCTCGGGCACCCGCGCTCTTCTCAATTTCGGACACACTGTCGGGCATGCCATCGAAGCAAGCGCCGAGTACGGCACCCTCCTGCACGGAGAGGCCATCTCGCTGGGAGTCCGAGCAGCGCTGTTCCTTTCCGAGCGGAAAGCGGGCTTCTCTCGCGAAGAAACCAGACGCCTGCTCGCCATTCAGCAGAGGTGGAATTTACCCCTCCGGCTTGAGCTCGATATCAGCACCGAATCCATCATGACAGCCCTCACCCGCGATAAGAAATTTACCTCCGGGCAAGTCCGTTTCGTCCTGCTGAAGGCACTCGGTGAGGCATTTATCTCCAGCGAGGTAACGCCGGCGGATATAGTCGAGGCTATTGAACACCTCCGACTTCCTCAAGAGCTCACCTAGGAATCGGTACTCTCCAGAGCCTCTCTCGGATACCTTACACGGTCGACCATATCCTGCACCTCAGCTGGTGGTGCCTTGCTGACAAGCGAGACCCCACACGCAATTACGAAATTCACCAGCATACCTATCGTTCCAATGCCCTCAGGGGAAATACCGAATAACCAATGGTCCGAACTGTTGACGGCAGGATTCACGAACTTGAAGTAAATAATATAAGAGGAGGTGAACACGATACCCACGATCATCCCCGAGATCACTCCATAGAGATTTGCCCGTTTCCAGAAGATCCCCAGGATGATGGCTGGAAAAAAGGAAGAGGCCGCAAGCCCAAAGGCAAAAGCCACAACCTGAGCCACAAATCCCGGTGGATTAATACCAAACCACCCTGCAATAATTACAGCTCCCCCAGCCGCAATTCTAGCTGTCCACAACTCACCTTTTTCACTGATTCCGGGATTAATGGTCCGCTTCACCAGATCATGGGCTACTGATGTTGAGATCACAAGCAGCAGACCTGCTGCCGTAGAAAGAGCTGCCGCAAGTCCACCCGCCGCCACCAGAGCAATCACCCAGTTGGGAAGACCCGCGATCTCCGGATTGGCGAGGACCATGATATCTCTATCAACATAGAGCTCATTGACTCCCTCGGTCTTCTCGTTGGCAAGAAGTCTCTCGCCATGTTTTCCGAGTACGGGTTCACCCTGACTATTTTCCCTGAAGCTGGGCTTGCCGACAAACGCCTTACCATCGGTATATTGAATCTTCCCATCTCCATTCTTGTCCACCCACGCGATCAGGTCGGACCTCTCCCAGTTCTTGAACCACCCACCTTCCGACTTGGCGTCAGGCAGGGCAGCGTATTCCTTGTTCGGAATAGTCTCCAGGAGGTTGGTGCGCGCGAAGACGCCTACTGCTGGCGCTACCGTATAAAGAATCGCAATGAACAACAGCGCCCAGAACGCCGAGATGCGCGCGTCTTTTACCCGCTTAACGGTGTAAAAACGTACGATTACATGAGGCAAGCCGGCGGTTCCGACCATCAGGGCGGCCGTTATGAAAAAGACATCAATAGTAGATTTCTGACCATCGGTGTAGGCTTGGAATCCGAGATCCGCAGAAAGACCATTTAGTTTATCCAACAGGCTCACGGTTCCCGGGACACCATTCTCAAGGACGTTCGAGCCAAGTCCAAGCTGAGGAACAGGATTCCCCGTGAGCATGATCGAGATGAAGATTGCTGGGACTAGATAGGCAAAAATCAGCACGCAATACTGCGCCACCTGTGTATACGTGATTCCCTTCATTCCTCCCAGAACGGCATAGATCAGCACGATGACCATGCCCACAATGACCCCCGTATTGACCTCTACCTCAAGGAACCTCGAAAACACCACTCCGACTCCTCGCATTTGTCCCGCCACATAAGTAAAGGATACAAATACCGCGCACAAAACAGCCACGACCCGAGCAGCATTTGAATAGTAACGGTCTCCAATGAAATCAGGGACCGTGAATTTTCCAAAGCGCCGAAGGTAGGGTGCGAGAAGTAGAGCGAGCAATACATAGCCACCTGTCCAACCCATCAGATACATGGCCCCGTCTCGTCCCATGAAGGAAATAAGCCCCGCCATCGAAATAAAGGAGGCTGCGCTCATCCAGTCGGCGGCGGTGGCCATCCCATTCGCAAGACTGGGAACCCCCTTGCCTGCCACATAAAATTCACCGGTTGAATTTGCCCGTGAACGGATGGCAATGGCAATATAGAGGGCAAACGAAAGCCCGACGATCAGGAAGGTCCAAGTTTTTACGTCCATCGGTCCAGCCTACTGAAATTTTTCTCCGAGGAGCTCCCTGTCTAATCTGTTCATTACGAGAACGTAGACAGCTATTAATACTACGAAGACGTAAATGCTTCCCTGCTGTGCGAACCAGAACCCGAGTGGAACCCCTCCGAGTTTAAATTTGTCCAACTGGTCCACAAACAGGATTCCGCATCCATAGGACACCATAAACCAGACAGAGAGAAGAGCTCCCAGCCACGATAAGTTCTTTCGCCAATACCGGGCGCGGGCGGCTGCGGAGGGGGTTTTGCTCATAGCCGCGGGGTCTAGCAATGCAACGACGCCGAGGGAAGAATTTTTCCGGAATACCGATGTGAGTAAGTCGCCTAAAGAGTATTGTTTATGACTTTTCAGGATGACTTGGGAATGGCACTTTAGCACAGCATCCGATGGCCTCTTCTCCAAGTTTCTTAGGTTTTGATACCCTTCCCACCCACGGAGCTCTCCTTATTCCTGGACGACTCCGACACGAAGATCTTCTCGCTCTAGCTGCCAGATTGGCACCCCGAAGCCTGATCTGGTTGGTGGAAGAAACCACAATGGTCGAATCCTCTACTCAAGAATATCTGAACAGGGAAGACATCCGAGCGGTGACTTTTTCCCAAGCCGATCCCGATCCGACGGCGATCGGTGAGGCTCTGGCAAAGAAAATACAGGATGACTCCTTGATGATCTATATCCCCGGAGATGCTTCAGCCCGACGTGGAACCGCGTGCCATATTCCCCCGGCGTTGAACAGATTTCTCTGTGAACTCAAGCTCCCCACCATCCCACTGTCTGTCTCTATTCCCTCCGAGCTCAAGCTTGCCACCGAGTCAGAATCCCGCCTTCCCTCCGCCATTTTTGCCCTTGGTGATGTAATACCAGCCAACGATATTACCCTGCCGGCTTATCAGGAAAATCTTCTTCGAGCATCGGAGCGCGGCTTTAGTTCACGTGCCTTCCTCCGCGAATCTCTCGGCAAACACCTCCTCACCGGACTTAAGAAACACAGTCAGATCTCCGTCCATGACGGCACCGATGACAGCTCACTATCCTACGGCAAACTGCTTGCTGCAGCCATCGCCCTTTCAAAGGAAATTCGGAGAAGTACTGACAAAAATCGGGTCGGGATCATCCTTCCCCCGGGGAAGGGAGGATTGCTTGCAAATATCGCCGTTCTCTTTGCAAACAAAATTCCTGTTAACCTTAATTTCACAGCGTCGCAGGAAGCAGTGGAATCTGCCATCAGACAGGCTGACCTCGATAAGTTCATTACAGCGGACCCATTCGTCCGAAAGATTCCAACCTTTCCCTGGCCACCCACCCGGGACCTTCTCCTTATCGAAAGAATTCTTCCAGGGATCAAACCAGCGATCACCCGTTGGTTTCTCCTTTCCAAGCTCCTTCCGACTTGGGCTCTCTCCCTGCTCCTGAAACTACATAAGTCTGGATGCGGAGACGATGAAGCCATCCTTCTTTTTACTTCCGGGTCCTCGGGTGAACCTAAAGGCGTTCCTCTCACCCACCGTAACGTGCTCGCGAATGTCTGCCAGTTTGGCACGCGATTATCGCTTCCCAGGAATTCGGGGATCCTAGGGTCCTT
>Ga0160422_10002405_pt1 | contig 11720 bp, 6 predicted proteins | sample Fk160mmetaG_FD_108192 | JGI IMG/M metagenome (GOLD analysis project Ga0160422, IMG submission 108192) | Marine microbial communities from the Central Pacific Ocean - Fk160115 60m metaG | ecosystem: Environmental > Aquatic > Marine > Oceanic > Photic zone | place: The Central Pacific Ocean... | reverse complement strand
CAACTTTACCAACTTTTATTTTACAAGGTTTTCCTTCTGCAACACCGCCTGGACCGTTTAATTCTAAAAGATCATCACTTCTATATCCACTACCAGCTGTAATAATAGCAAGACTAACAACACCTGTTGCTTGACTATATTCTGTTATCCTAACTGTTAAACCAGTACCTTCTCCGCTTTGACCGCTTTGGTATCTAGTACTATAAGACGCGTTTTCTTCATAACTAGTTGTTTGACCCTGTGTGTTATCTGTTATTACAACATCTCTTACCCAACCTTCTTCTCTATATAAACCAGGTTTTCCTGCTGAATTATTTTCTTGATTTGCAATAGCTTCGTTAATAGACAATGCTAAATTAGAACCCATCCAATCAATTACAGGCTCAGTTACAGCATCATTAGCGTCTCTATAAGGTATTGTTACTGTAGAACCAGTAACATTATTAACACTGTCGTTAGATGATAGTATAACATCAGACTGTCTTCCATAGTAATCTGCTAAAACAAAACCAACTTGATATATTCTATTTTGTTTAGTAGTTTGTGTGGGATATTGTATAGCGTAATCAGAGGTTTCTATATCTGTATTAGTAACTGAAACACTATAATCTATAGCTTCTGGCGGAGTCATTCGCTCTAAAAAATTACCATATACTATTCTGTTAGATATTACTTCTTGACCTAAAGCTTTTATAGGAACTTTATCATATACTCTTGTTGTTTGATTTTGAGGTAATGTTTTATAAGGCTTATTAGACTTATAAACATAATTAAAATATTGTTGGTCAAGAACACCATGTGTATCATCATTGTATTGATAAATTTCAGTAGATAAATTAGGACTAGATAAATTTACTGTTTCTAAAACTTTAACTGCTAAAGCATCTGACTCTTTATATAGTATATCTATTTTTGAAACTTTAAATTTTGTTTGTAAATCTGTTAACGTAGCTGGTAAAGGTATTTTTAAACCTATACTATCAATATTATTTTCAAACCACTCTATAATAGTACTACTATAAGCATCTATTTCGTCTTGGTAATAATTATGTATACCATACGGATTACGTCCAGGTATATCTGTATCTATTTGACCTAAATTAAATTGACCAAATTGTTTAGGTATAAACATTATTTTACTAAATGGAGCCATTAACGAGTACTCATTATCTTCAAATTTAAATCTATAACTAAATCTTACAAATTTATCATCTAAAAATTTTGTATCTCCAGGAAAATTTTCTTCAAAATCAGGATTACTAGCTATTAAAACTTTATCACCACCTGTTAAACCTGTTAAATTACCACCAGCAGTCATATCTTTATCAACTTCAATAGTCATAAATCTTGTTTCTGGTTTTGGTTCATATAAAGTAGCGCCACTATTACCCATGCTCATTTTAACTTTAGTAACTCTAATGTCATATTGATAAGCAGCTGCTTGAGTAGGTCCAGAATTAGGTATATTATTTATATTATTAGAAGGGTCAACTATTGTTAATATATCTCCAACTCTAGGAACTCCTTGAAATAAAGCTGATATATTGTCATTTGCATCAGCATGTACTTCAAAAGATGTGTTTGTAAGTCCAATTGCACCTTCTACTTCTTGTATACTATAATTTGATAAATACTCTTCTGACCTATTCTGCATCGATGTTCTACTAAAATCTAGTAGTGTACCACCTGGAACAGCACCAGTTGTTGGAGGATTTTGACTTGGGTCAGTTATAATTTCAGGTGAAACTCTAAACGTAGTTGGTCCACCAACGGTAGTAGGATCTACGATTTCTACTACTTGAACAGGAGGTCTAACATTTCTAATAGGCATATTAGCAACATTAGTTTTGTCATTAGGAGTTACAAAATCTCCAACCTTTATATTTGAATTACCTTGAGCTAATACTATTTGAGTAGAACTTCCTGTAACTGTAGTGCTAGTAAAAGCACTTGTTCTTTCCATTGGTATTATTGGTCTAAATGGATAATACTTAGCTACAGATATTTGCATTTCTTCTGTATAAGCCTGAGGATCAGCAACAGCTGTACTTATACATATTCTTCTTGGTTGATTAAAATTATCTGTCCAAAATATAAAGTCTTCTAATATATTAGCTGCGTGTATAGGAAATTTTTTATTAAAGTTTAACCAATAACCATCTACTAAAACAGTAGGTGGTTCAGGATTATTTAAATTAACTTGAATAATACTACACTCTTCTGAACTACCAGCTCTTGAAAATTCTGAAGCACTACTAAATGTTGTAGCAAATAAATAAAGTAAATTGTTAGTTTGATCTATTACATGACCAATTACAGATTTATTTTTATTTGAAGATATAGTAGATATTAATGTATTACCTAGTACATTTTCAAATTCACCAACAGTAGAACCTTCTGATCTACTTATCATTAAGTTGATAGCTTCTCTATATTCACCTTCTGGTAAAATACGAGAGTCAAGATCTTGATTCATTCTACCTTTTAAAAAGGTATTTTTAACTTCTGGCATATATTAATGTTTTATCCATTTAGATTTGTTACGCATTACTTGTACTATTTCATCTAATTTAATATTAGATAATCTTATTTTTGCGTTACGTAATGCTGCGTATCTTTGTCTTTTGTATTGTGGAGCTATAGTTACAGTATCTCTTCGTGTAGATAATATGCTATATAATAAATGTTGATACATAGCTTCTTCTGCCAACTTAGGAACTTTAGTATCTAAATCATAAGCTAAACCGTCTGATATATATTCTATTAAAACTATTTTACCTTTTAAATTACTAGAAAAATTAAAAGTACCTCTTTTCTCATCAATATTAAACCAACCATTTACTTGCATGTTAACAGGATCACCACCATATCTTTGACCATACCAAGCCCAAGGACCACTCGGTTCTCCCCACCAATCATACATAAATAAGTCAGGTGTTTGATCAGTGTCTACAGGCCAAAAACCAGTTATATTACTTGGGTTTGCCTTTTGCCATCTTTCATTTATAACAGAGCTACCATCAACATTATCACTAAAATTATCTTGTATAATATTACCTCCTTGGTCTTGTATAGGAGCTTCCCATGGACTACTAGTTAATTGAGTAGGATATATAGTGTGTTTTACACCTAACCCATCAACCCAGGATAATTTAACATAATTAACATAATCTTGCGGTATTATTAATGAAAGGCTATGTGGAACTGATAATTCCATAGATTTTATACTTTTTAAAGTATCATAACTAAACTCTTGTAAACCACGCTTTGCATGAAAAATAACGTCTGTTCTATTAACTCTAGGTATTAATTTGTCTTGACCAACATAACCAACTATAAAGTTATTAACTATATCGTTTAGTGATATATATTCATAACCACCGTAATTATTTTGTACAGCTCCTTCTTTTAATTGTACTTTTACATATGTACCTATTGGCTGTTGAATACCTAGTGTAATTGTACTTGTAGTATTAGTTCCATCAGCAGTATAACTTAATGAATAAGAAGTTATATATTCTGTCCATTGATCAATACCGGTTGGACTTGTATATATTCTAAAATTATTTAAAGCAAAATCAGGATCATTTGGATTCCAACTTGTACTACTGCCTAATACTAGTTTAGTGTTAAAAGTAAAATTATATATATCTGTTGCAACGCTTGTATATATAATCTGCGCACCTGCGTAATATTGTAAATTATTTTCACGGATTAATCCGCCATCTGGTCTAGGCATGTTTTATAGTTTTGCGTTTTGTTGTTCTTGTTGTATCTCCATATTAGCTACTTCAATAATTGTAGGATCGTTTATAATAACTCCTGCATAAGCTAATATTCTAATTATTACGTTTGATTGCTCACTAACACTTAATTCAAAATCTGTAGAAGTTCCAGCATTATATTCAAATTGACCTAAATTACCTACACCATATCCCCAAACTACATCAGCTGGAGTTTTTAAATATGATATACTTATATTAGAGTTTATACTTGTTGGATAAACAAATAAATTATCGTTCTCATATAAAAAAATTGGAAAAGTTTCTGTGGGTTGTGTTAAAGGAGAGCGTAATATCTGTGTTAACTCATTTCTTTGAGCATATTGAGTTAACTCTGTATCTTTATAAAAAACCGAGCCTAATCTATAAATGTCTGTAGGATTTAATGTAAATTCAGGACCTACATAAGTAGTAGCTCCTGTTCTTTGGAAAAACTGTAGTTTTTTCTCAATATTTTCTACACGATTAGCATATTCGGTATCATTTTGCGGCACACGATACTGTTGATTTAAATCTTCTAAATAACTTTGAAATATATTTAACTGTACCTGAGTCGCAGTTTTGTTAAACTCATCAGGTGTCATATATCCTCTTTGTTGTTGGTTAAGTATTAATAAGACCGTTTTATAAACAGTATTTACATTTATTGCCATTTAATTTTTTTTTATTACTAGGAGGGACCCTCCAGACGCTGAAAACTCAAAAATAAGCTTTCAAAAGTTTTTTAAAGTTTCTCCGGTTAGGGAGAAGCAATAAAAAACAAATGAAACCTTAAAAATGACTTTTCAATGTCCTTAGAGTGAGGGTGTCACCAGTGTTGGGTTAATCATATTACATCTACACAAACCTATTCTGAATGTAGTTATCATAATATGGTTTTCTAGTAATAGTGGACTAACTTACATCTTTAATAATTACATGTTAAGATAATTTTTTAGCTATAGATTTGTAGACATCTACACCTTCATCTGTTTTAAACCAAGCAGCTAATGCTGAATATGGGTTTTCTTCAAATGGCACGCTAAATAATTTCTTTTTATTTTTACCTATTGTAAAACTTCTTTGATCATCTGCTAAGCCTAAAAATCCTTGCTCAACAGCTTTCACACCAAAGTTTCTTAATTTAACATTATCATCTTGAGCTAATTCAATAAATAATCTTGATTGTTCTTTAGCAAATAATAATAAGTCTCTTCTAAGTTCTTTTGAACTTAAATTATTAACAGCAGAACCTATTTCTGTTCTCATAATAGCTTCAGCTTCATCTATATCCATTTGGCGCGCTAATATAAGTGCATCAATTTCATATTCTAAATCATCAACTTCAAATTCTGCTTGTTGAACTGGCTTTAACTCTTTATATCTTTTATTTAAATCAGGGTGATACAAAGAAAGAAGTTTTTGTAAAGCTTGTTCTTCTTTTGGTACCAACAAAGATCCGTCTTCAAAAGTAATATGCTTTAATGTAACTTCACCTTTTTGTTCATCTACAAATGGTGATGATTGATTAGTAGCATATCTCAAAGCTCTTTGTGAACCTTTTTCTGCATCAAAATATAACAGAGGATATTTTTCTGTATGTCTTGATTTTATTGTATATGTTAATGGGTTTTTATCACCTCTAATAACATATGTTCTATCTTTTATTTCCCAACCTTCTTCAGCTGGATTAGTTTTCTTTTTTGACATAATATAATATAATTAAATAATTAAAGGTATTGGGCGCCGAAGCGCCCTAACCTTATATAAAAATTAAGCTGTAAATAATACGAAGTTATTTCTAGCTTGTACACATAGACATCTTTCAGATAAGAAGTTTACTTCCATTGCATCTAACGTAGAAGTAGAAGCACCACCAACTGAACCAGTTAGCCATGATTTCATTCTTCTGTCATCAGCTTGAGAAGCTCTATATCTTACATGTAAGAAAGGTCTTCTAATGTTTGTTCCTAGTAATTGATCGTATACTGTAGAAGTACCAGCTGGTATTAATACACCATCGATGTTGTCACCATTAACAAAGTTAGATGAACCACCTCTTAACGAAGCGTCGTTTAAGTATTTCCATGAAGTTTTATAGAAGTCATATGAACCTCTTCTAAATCCAGAGAAACCTAAGTTAAGCGCCATATCTTCAGAGTTTTCAAATACACCGTAAGATGTACCACCAGCTCCGTAAGAATTTTGCTGTGCTAACATATTGTCAAACAATAATTCAGTTTTTCTGTCTAAGAATAACATATTCTCTTCAATAGCTCCTTGGCTGTCTAATAATTGTAATACAGAATCAAAGTCTTGTAAAGATCCAGCATAACCAGAAAGTACGTTACCACCATTATTGATAGCAGCAAATAAACCTTCAGTACCGATCTGACCAGCGCCAGCACCAGCTAAGAAAGTTAAATCAGCTGAACCACTAATTGTACCCGCTTGAGCAGGAGTAGCTAACTCACCTTCAATCATTGCCATTTCTAAATAATCTTCAAATCTTAATCTAGTTTCACCTTCAGCCTTTAAATACCATAAGTATCCAGAGTTACCATCTTCAGTAGCTACTTCAACCCAGCCGATTTGTGCTGTATCAGAACCAGATACTGCATATCTATCTCTGATGATAATTGGTTTGTTACTAAATACAGTTAACTGAGGCTCAATAGATTGACCAGAGTCATTATTTAATGTAGAACCTTTACCAAATTCAGATCCGTAAACGAATACTTTTAATCCAGTTTTTACAACAGCAGTTGCGTTAACCGCAGCTCTTGTATAAGGTATTACATCAAAGTTACCACCATTGTTTCCTGCGATACCACCGTTTGCACCTGATGCAGTAACGATAGCTTTTACAGTAAATGAAGGATCAGCAGGATCCATGATAACTACAGTTTGGCTAGGGAAAATTACGTTTCTAATTGTTCCTTGACCAGCAGCAGCAGACGCGTTAGCAATAGTTAATCTATTACCACCTTGTGCACCACCTACTACTTGACAGCTTACATTGTCATAAGAGATATGTAATCTGTTTTGCTCAGACCAAACTACTTGGTCAGACATCATTGGCATTTCAGCGCCAACCATTCTTAAGAAGCCTCCAATCGTTCTGTTTCCATAACGTTCTACCTCGGCTTCATAAATTTCAGGTAGATATTGTTGCGCGAAATCGTTTCCGCCACCATCTGCAAAGTTTAAGTAATTACTAACTAAAGTTTGCTGAATAGGTGAAGGTATCAAATTTCCGAACTGAGGACTTAATACACCCATTTTAAATAGTTTTAATTGTTAAATTTACTTTTTTTAATTCTCAATTTTGAACTATCTACACCATCTATAGCACGAACTTTTAAACCTCCGATAAATATATCTTGTCCACCAGTTTGTCTAGCTTCGTTAGATATATTTTTAGAACCGTCTACAACAGTTTTTATACCGTCTGATTTACCTTGTTCGTAAAAATGATTTACTATTTTATCTATATTCTGTGCAGCATACATAGCTTTGTGATAACCTTTCGTATCTTTAACATTACCTTCATTGTCTAAGAACTTCTCGACGAAGTTGTTTAAATTTGATTGATTTTCTGCAACATCTTTAGGATTTTTAACTCCATATTTAAATTTCTTTTCACCAACTTCGAAATCAAAACCTTTGAAATCATTAGTAAAATATTCATTAGTGTTGTTAATAAATGCTTCGTGTTGTTGCGTTGCTATTTCTTGTTCTTGATTGTAACGGTTAAAAAATTCCATAGCCTTTTGTTGTTCTTGAGTTATTCCAGGTCTTAGTTTTATTTCATCATAATACCTTTTTTTCAAGTCTTCTAAATGACCACGGGCTTCTGCAACCGCTTCCTTTTTTGCGAGTTTCTTTTTTATGATGTCTCGCTCTTCATCAACGTCCGTATCATATTTAAATTGATCTTCCATTACAAATGAAATTTCATCTCTAGTAAGATGCGGCTTAGTATTTTTATAGTATTCTCTAAGTAAAGTATCATCATCAACATTTGAGTAATCATGATTTAACCTTACATAGTCTTGAACAGTACCACCAGTGTCTTCCATAAAAGATACAAGTTTTTCAATATTTTCAGGTAATTGTCTACCTAATACTTGTTCATCTCTTTTAGCTTCTTTTACTTTTTGTTCTAGCTTTTTTACTTCAGGTTTGGATTCTTCGGTAACTTCGATAAGAGGCGATTCGGACTTTTGTACTTCATTTGTATCGCTGACCCGTACTTCTCCGTCCACTTCTTTGCTAACTTCGGGTTTGTCGCCCACAGGTACCTCCTTTGTTTCTCCGATTTGAATGGCATCTTGTTCTTTTTTAATTTCTACTTTTTTTGGTTCTTCTACTTTTTTAGTAAGATCTACCTTTACAGGTTCATCTTTTTTAGTAGAAAACTTTTTTGGCTTTGATTTTATTTTCATATCTCCGCCTTCTGATTTGACTGCTTCAGCCACCTCAGGCTTCTTTGTTTCTTTTTCTGACATAATAAAATATTATAAAATTAGTTATACTGCCGGTGGCATATCATTGCCCGGACTTGTTTTTTCAAAATTAGTTGGCATAAGATTTAATTTTCTTTGCTCAATCATTTTACTTTGTTGAGTGCCTTCCATTTTTGTTCTTTTGTCTTTGCGATCTTCTATATATTGTTCTTTGTTTCTCATCGCATCAACTTCCATTTTCTTTAACTGTAAATCAAACTCGTGTTGTATCTGCATTTCTCTTTGTCTAATTAAAGACTCTTGTTCCATACGTTGTATTTGCATTTGATTTTTAGCTTGTTCATATTGAACATTAGAAGCTGTTAAAGCTTGTTGTTTTTGAACTTCAGCTTGAGCTACTGCTTGTGCTGAAGCTGCTTTCGCTTGCTCAGCTTGATTAGCCATAGCCATCTGTTGTTCTTGCTCACGTTTTATTTTTTCTTTACGTTTTTGTTTTAAAACATCGTTAGCAAGTTTTATATTTTTTATTCTTCTTATATCTATAGCATCTTCTAAATCAATACCTCCTTGCTGAATAGCCATTTGAATATTATTTTCTAATTGAGCTTTTTCTTCTTCTTCAGGTTCTAGTTCTAAGAAAATACCAAAATCATGTAAAGGTAAATTTTGTATTTCAGCTAATGTAGCTGTATTGTATGTAGATATAGAACTTTTCAATGAATTTAAAAGTAAAGGATTTTTTAATGAATCAGCTATTTTTAAAGATATATTTTCACATGTTCTTAATGCTAACCATAAACTAGCTTGCATTACATGTCTAGTTGCTGTGTTAGATGCATTAACTGCCATCTTTTGTAATCCTACTAAAGTATCTTTTTCTGGCATGCTACCATCTCTTGCCTCATTTAAACCTGTACAATCTCTAATTAATTGTAAATAGTATTGGTAAGTTTGAATTAAGCTAGCTACTTTACCTTGACCACTTCCTGTTTGTAGTTCTTGAATAGGTACTTTACCAGGATTCATTTCACCTTCTTGAGTTAATGATCTACCTACTATACTACCAGTTTGAAAATACATATTCAATGCTTCTGCTGGATTATAATTAGTACCGTTACCTAAATCAACTTCAGCTAAACCGTCCATATCTAAATAAACACCATCTGGAACTGTACGAGATATAACTTGTTGTAGTTTTAAATGAGTAATTTGTATCATGTCAGCAAAACCAGTTATTTTACTAACAATAGATTCTATACGACCTTTATATATACGCGGAGCACATATAGTATAACTCATCTCTACTCTAGTTGTATCAGCAAATGGTCTAGTCATGTTCTCAGATAATTGCCATTTTATAAGCTGATTATTACCTAGTATTTTTACACCTTCATAAAGTACTTCTATTTTTCTAGCAACTCTTTGAAAATTATCATTTGGTGGAGGATTAAAAGTATTAGGTTTTTCTAAAGCTTTTTCTAAACCAGTATCAGTTTGTTTTATTTTAAAAACTTGTTCATTGTAAGTTTTATATTCAAAAAACAAAACAGAAACAGTATTAGGATCATAAGCTCTATATCCATATAGATTTTCTTTTTGATAACCTTTTGTTTGCTCTATTTTTTTTAACTCTTCTTGTGTAAGACTTGGAAACTGTTTAGCTATTTCTGGAATAGTTAATTGTTTTACTTCTCCTACATAATATATATCTTCAAAATGTGGATCTTCTGTGTAAGAATATATTAAATTAGCAGGATCAACATATTTAACATTAACACCGTTAGATATATTAAAAGCTGTTTTACAAGCTCCAATACCTAAAGTAACTAGATCATAGTTAAATCTCTTTTTTATATTATCAAATTTATTTCTAGCTAATGTATTATTTATAACTTCTTCTTCAGCTATTTCTACAGATTCTTTATAACTAAGTTGCATGTGAATATCTAACTCTTCTTCACTTTCTGGTAATTTAGCTTCATCAGTTTGAAACTCATTAACACCTAAACCTTCTTTTAATTCATTAAGGTAAGGTCTAGCAGCCATATCTTCTAATATAGCTGTAGCATATGCAGTTCTTTTCTTTAATGATATTGGATCTTGAGCATACGCTTTTATCTCATAATTTTTATTATTCATACCATTAGCAACTATATCTACAAATTTAGATACAACAGGTACTGGTTTCCAGTCTAAATTAAGATATGATAAATCACCATTTATAGCTAATTCATCTTTATATTTTTGTACAGGTTGTTCACCTCTTGCATATAATCTTAATGTATGAAATCTATTATATGAAGTAGCAAATCTAGTGCCATTGCCACCTTGTTGCCACCATTCACCTTCTATAGCTTGTGCAACTTTTCTTCCGTATTCTTCTGATGCTTTTTCAACATCAGAGACTGTTTGGCTAGGAAAAGCACTGTTTGGATTTGCGTATATATTCATTTACTTAATTATTTTTGATAACGAACCTCGATTATCATATTTTTTAATTCCTAAATCTATTGATTCACGTTTTCTTCTACTTACAGGAGCATATCTGTTTTTGTTACAAGCCATTAACGCTAAACCTGAACTTATAGAAGCATCGTGTGTTGTTCTATTATTTATATCAAAAGCAGCCCAGTCTTCTAAAGTGCGTTGAAAATAAATATCACCATAAGAATCACCGTTAAAACCAACAGCTGTTTCAATATATGATTCAATTGCTGCAGCATGAGCTTGTTTAATATCTTCACTTGAATTAGGTATACCACCTATTTCTCTTTCAGTTACCGATAATTTACCTCGTAATTTATCTGGTCTATTCATTGCAAAACCTCTATAACCTCTTCTTTTAAAATGATATAATAATCTAGGTTTATTATTTTCTGCCAATATAGGCATGCCATAAAAAACACAAGCCATTAAAACATCTTCAAAAAATATCTCTGCTGTTTGAGGTCTTGCTATATATTCTAAAAAAAAATGATCAGCTGGAGCATTTTCCATACTAAATTTAGTAAGACCATGTAAAGAACCGTTAGAACCTCGCTTGTCTACTGTACCTGATATATCATATGGATCACAACCAAACGCGCCTATATGCTCATTACCAGGATATTTAATACCATTTTTTTCTATATATCTGTTTTGCAAATTGTAATCTGGTATCCATGTTATAAAAAACCTACCTTGATTACTTGGAGCAAATATTACTCTTGTATCTTTTATACCGTTTTCCCATAAAAAATTACCTTGAGTAACTAATGTTTTATTATTTTCATCTTCATTAAAATCTATTTGTTGATATATTTTAGTTAGATTAAACAATGATGATTTAGACTCATCTCTAAATGCGTGCTTTTCTGTTCTTGGAAATTGTCTATAAAATTCATTTAAACCGTCTTGATCATTTTTTAATCCATCAACTTCATTTTCCCAATACTCAATAACACCTTGTTTTATTTTTATCCCCTGAGGATCTTCAACTGGTTTTTTCGGT
>Ga0160422_10002403_pt1 | contig 11724 bp, 4 predicted proteins | sample Fk160mmetaG_FD_108192 | JGI IMG/M metagenome (GOLD analysis project Ga0160422, IMG submission 108192) | Marine microbial communities from the Central Pacific Ocean - Fk160115 60m metaG | ecosystem: Environmental > Aquatic > Marine > Oceanic > Photic zone | place: The Central Pacific Ocean... | reverse complement strand
GTGCTACGCCCAAGTTTATATGGGCGACTACGCTTTCGGGACGCTGGTTCACTGCGCGCTGGAAATGGTCAATGGCCGCTGTTAGCTGCCCTGCCATAGCTGCAGTGAGACCCAATCCGTAGAATGCTTCATAAAGCGTGCTATCGAGTTCGGCCGCACGTTTTAAACTGCGCTCAGCCCGTCTGTATTTTTTTTTCTTGAGTTGGGCCATACCGAGTCGAGCGTGACTCAGTGGATCGTCTTGCTGCAGCTCCGTCGCGTGAGTAAAATGGCGTATGGCAACATCTAAGTCCCCTTGCCATGTGCGTAAAATACCCAATCCTGTGTGGGCGTCTTTCAGCTGTGGATTGATGGCCAATGCATTTTGGTATTCGACAACGGCCTGCTCATATTTTCCTTGTAATGCTAAGTTTAGTGCCATATTATAGCGCGCGGTTGCTGGTCCAATAGCCACTGCTCCAGGTGTAGGGAAAGAGCGTTCCGCTCCTATATCTCGGTCATTCTTACGCAATAATTCTGAGCGCCGTAGAGCTTGTTTTCCTTCGGTTCGTCTGCCTGTGCGCAGGTAGATCTGTGCCAGATTAAAATGAATTTGCGGTGAGTGTGGATTGTATTGTGCTGCCCGGTTAAGAGAGGCTTCCGCTGCTTTAATGTCACCTACCGTTCGCTGTAATAGCCCGAGGTGGAAATGGGTCTCTCCATCAGAAGGAGCTAGTCGCGCGGCATTTTTGAGATGGTAAAGAGCGCTGTCATTGAACCCACTTTGGCGATAGTGTAATCCAAGCTTCTTATGGGCTGGAGCCAAGGTCGAATCTGCGTTGATAGCTCGGGTATAATAAGTCAATGCTTGCTGTAAGCTGTCGCGGTAACTATACAGCAAACCAAGGTTATAAAGAGTGCTCGCTCGCCGTGGATCTAACTGCAATGCACGGGTAAAGGATTGAAGGGCGAGATCGGTATCGCTGTAATGAGCTTTAGCGAAAGCGCGCGTCATGTGCACTGCGCCAATTATGTCGAACAACTCGGCATCTTTAGGATAGGTTTCTATGCTTGAAGATAGCGCACCTAATGCTGCTTCATATTGACCTGTGCTCAGGAACGCGCGTCCCAAAAAGCGGTGTGGAACGACACCGGAGGCTGGATCAGCCACCTCACGTTTTAATACCTCTATGGCCTTTACATGATCTCCGCGAAGAAACAGTAACTGGCCTTGATTAGTAGAGTCTGCAGGGGTCACTTTATGTTGGTCACCGCTGCAGGAAAATAGCACGCATGCCATTAAGATATGGGGCATGCGCGTGATGATGTTCATTAAATGGCAGACGATAGAGCGTCTTTTGCTATATCTTCGCGTACATCTACTTTATACTTATCCCGCAAACCACGGACGAATTTAACGTATCCTCTCTTTGACTTATCGATCTTTACATAGGCTATAGAGCGACGTCTAGAGCTAGCATTGTAAGGGGCCAACTTTTGATGGCGATCGAGTACCTTAAATATCGAATATCCTTCTGGTACTGGCAGCGGTCCGACTAACTGACCGATTTCCGCTTGCTGAACCGCATCGAAAATATCCTTATAATACGCCTTCGTATATATGCTAACTGTCAAGTGTCCGTCGTGATGAGACGCTCCGTGCCGTATGGTATGCTGCCTAGCAAGCGGTTCGGCTTCTTCGCCAGCTGCGATGCGCTGCTTTAGCTGTTGTGCGAGACTGTCTGATTGCACCAAGATCTCTATTATTTCGCTCGTCAGTGGTGATGTGAACTTTTTAGGGTTGGCATCAAAGAAAGCACGCGCTTCTTCTTCGCTTGCCTGTACGTTTGCGTCAACATAACGCTCGCGAAGTGTGTTGAGGAGTAAGTCGTCACGCTTATTTTTCACACGTGAAACGAGTGAATCGTCTTTATCCAGGCCCAACTGATTTGCTTCGTTTGAAAATAAGTGGGCAGGTATGACCACCTCGCGGAGAATATACTCAACTCGTTCGGCATCAGATAACTCTGCTTTGCTTACGCGCAACTGGCGTCCGATTTGTAAAAAGTCAGATATATTTATCTGGCCATCACGATAGCTGCAAATAGGAAGGTTTGCCCATTCATCTGGGGCAGTGAGCGTTTCAATGTCCTCGCTCTGACTATACTTGTTGAGCCAACTTATCTGTTCGATTTGTAATTGTGGATCATATACTGTTAGCAATGAGTCAAGTAGAAATTGGTATCTCTCAGCACGCTTACGCGCAAAAATTTCCTCGCGAACTTTTCGCTCTGATGCTGCCATGGGGACCGGCATTTCATCCGCAACCTGAAAGAGAGCAAAGTGAGGTTTGCCGGAGAAGCTAAGTCGTATTGGTTCGGTGACCTCACCAACTGCCAGCTCAAAAATTGGGCCTGCAATAGAAGCGTGCACTTTATCTTTAAGCTTGAAACCACCTATGTCGCCACCTTGTTCGGCGCTTTCACGGTGTAATGAATGTCCTTTCGCTAGCTCCATAAAGTCGCCACCGGCTTTTAATTCTTTTAATATATTAAGTGCATCGTCTTCGCTTTTTAACATAATTCCATTGAAGCGTAGCGCCCGATCTCTGTTGGTTGCTCTGTAGTGCGCTTCCATCTCTTCGTCACTTATTTCGATCTGTTCGCTAACTAAGCGACGTGTGTATAATTCCAGCAGACGATTTCTGCTATACATTCCCAACTCGTCGCGAAACTCGGTTTCTTGTTCAATAGGAAGAGATTGTGCTTCTATTAACAACAGTTCCTTATCGATCAAGCTTTCTAAGACCTGACGTTCCTTAGCAAAGACACTGTCTCCTTTTTTCATCCCGTCTGGTATTGATTCAGAAAACTGGCGAAATTTCGATAATGTTATCTTGACGTCGCCAACAGAAGCCAAGACGGTTTCTTGTATCTGTTTTTTGCTTTGATCTTCCGAAGGATTTTGACCAGAGCAACTACAAAGGGCAATGAAAGCTATTACCGGAGCTGATACGAAATACTTCATAGTTTATGGTTTTCTCCAATTAACAAAGTCGAAACTTGACTTGTAAGTTGTCCGAAAAAAAGCGAAGTGTCGCTAAATATTTAGCTTGCCATCTGTTAATCGTTTGACTTATTTACCTCCAATAAAATAAAATTTAACAAATTCTGAGACAATGTCGAGACAGGCAAATGTTCCTTACTCGTAGTAGGCAATGTGTGTTCTTGGGGACTATTACTTTAGTTTTAGGCCTATTTATTGCTAATTCAGAGGCTGATGTGGTTGTAGTTGGAGGTGTTGATGGACGCACTTGGAAGAGCGGAGGTGGTGATTTACCTGCAGTTGTCATCCGTAATGCCAATACGATAGAAAAAACTAATTCACCTGGTGGGGTCATCGATTTTTCCCCTGAAAACAGGATTAACTGGATTGCTCCACAGCGTGCCGATACTACGCGAAACATAGCAATTGGACTTAATTCGCCTCTAAGAGGTGGTGCAATAAACTCGCCAAATAGCGTAAGTATTAGGAGTACCTTGCCTAATATGATAGACGATGACGGTTTAACCGCACTTGATCTACGTGCTTCTGCAGGAACGCAGAGTGCTCAAGTGCTTGGGCTGATTATTGATTTTGACTTAGGTGCCCGTTTCGGTCTGGATCGATTTAAGTTTTTTCCGCGAAATGGTGATCCAGATTTTCCTGCACCAGATTTTCCCTTTCAAAGTGAATTCCTACGCGGATTTGAAATATTCATCAATGATGGCACAGATGAAACGCAGTTTGAAGGAATGCCAATTCTACAGACCGTTGCGGTAGAAACTCAGAATGAGCAGTCGGTGGTCGATTTACGTATTACCCCTCAATATGTTCGCTACGTTCGTTTGAAGGTGCTTACTGCAGCTGGTTTTGATATTGCAGAGTTTCAAATATTTGGAACCGGTTATGTTCCAGAAGCTAATTATGTTTCAGACATTTTTGATTTTGGGGATCTTGCACTTCTGGGTAACTTGCGATGGGTACAGGAGGGAATTGGAGATCCGAATCTGTCTAAAGTGACCGTCCGGACCCGTACAGGACGTGATGCACAACCTATACAATATAATAAGGTGCGTCCGGGAGAACGTATTTTTCGCGTTGGTGGAGGAGCACAAAGTGGAAATAGGTCCGGTACGTCATCTAATAGTGACGAAGTACCTTGGAAATGGGCTGATGAGGTAGTAGATGCTGATCTAAAAACTCTAGTAGAGACAGTGCTAGATAATGAGGAAGTTGATGTGCGCGATGCGATAGGAATCTTCAAAAACTTGCCACTCGAACAGCAAGCGCAAATCGCCTTAGATGAAGATGATTATAAGGATTTGCGCAATGAAGATAGAGGAGCTATCCGTGATGATGTCACTAACTGGAGTGGTTGGTCTCCTCCATATCTAAATGATGGAGTGGTAGATTTTAACCAGTTGTCAATTGATGGTGCTGGTGTTCCAATATCTTCTCCAGGGCCGCGTCGCTATTTCCAATTTTCGGTTGATTTATTCAGTGAAGATTTTGAATCCGCAACTGCTGTTGGTGGTTTGGCGTTTGATGTAGTATCTCCACCCTATGCGGAGGAACTAATAGCGGAGATTTCGCCTCGAACAACAGAAGTTGGTAAAAGTACACGTTTTCTCTACGCGGTGCTTAATAAGTCACAATCAGGCCTCCAAAGGGGTTTTGATAACTTTGAGATTGAGACCCCGCTGCGCGTTGAAGAGGTTGGAAACATCCGGATTCGTCATGTCGACGGATCGGTCAACGAGGCTGACTTTTCTGGGTTATTGTTAGATGAATTGCCTGTAGTGCGTGGTGATATGCGGATCGAAGAAGTGTTTGATACTCGCTTTAGGTTTTCTTTTCCGCGCATTGATCAAGATGGAACCGTTCTAGAAATTGAGTTCGAAAATGGCGTTTTACGCTTCGGTACCACTTTTGCCGGACGTGCTTTCAATAGCGAGGTGGAAACAACATTAGGGCAGAGCGCGCTTGCAGGCAATGCGGCGGATATGGCAGTGCTGGGATTTGATGATGGGAACGTTCAGCCATTGGGAACTCCACTAGCTGAAAATTTATCTGTTGCTGTGCCCATTAGCAAAAACTTGCTGGCCAATATAAACATACAACCATCTGTGTTTACTCCTAACGGAGATGGAATAAATGATCAGTCAATTGTCCAGTACGACATTACAAATATTGTTCGTCTATCGCCGGTCGAAGTGCTGATATACGATTTATCGGGTCGTTTGGTGCGACGACTTGTTGATGGAGAGGCAATCAGCGGTCGTTTTCGTCAAGCTTGGAATGGTCGTGATGGAGCAGGAAATATTGTTCCCCCAGGGCATTATATCGTCAGTATTCAGTTGCGTGCTGGAACAGGTTCTGTGCGGGAAGTTAAAATGGTTCGAGTCACTTATTAGGGATGGTGTGGTATGAGGATAAAAGGGGATGGTTTTTATATGGAGGATTTCTTTTGCGTGTAGTCGAATGGAGTCTTATTGCGTGCTCTTTACTGATCCTTTCTTTCTCGTCACAAACTAGTGCGCAAGGAGCATATGGAAATCGATTGGGAAGCCAGCGTGGCGGGGCTGTTAGCTTTGAGCCGCGAGGATCAGGAGTCCTTTTTGGCGCATTAGACCCGGCAGTTAAAAAATGGTATATACCACAGGAGCTATTTAATGACTATGGTTGGAAGCAGTGGGAATATTCCAACTATGCGAAAGAAGAGTATCGTCGGTATGTGAATATACACCGCGAGGGGGATTCTTTTTACGACTTTTACGGTAATTTGATCGGCCGAGGATGGTTGATATACGATTGGAGTCAGAATCAGCCTGAGCAATTGGGTAGCAGTATTTTTCAAAACTCGCGATTTGATTCTTGGTTCAACGGTGTGACTATCGGTGGCGATTCTCGCGGACAGTACTATTATACGATTACTGTTGGAAACTTACTGCGCACTACATTAACTCCGATGACTTTTTCTCGCCCACGTTTCAACGGTGTGCAGATCGACTTTATGGCCGACAAGTATGCAGGGACGATACTTGCCTCGCGTATTAGCGATCCTATTCTGGGAGCAACTCAAGAACCGGAAAGACGTACAAATACGACGACTATGTTCGGTGGACGAGGTACGATCCAAATTGGTGATTTTATCGAACTTGGCGCAACATTAGTTGATGCACGTAATACCAATACTACGCTCGATCTATTTAGTGGCGATATGATTGCTGGTAGTTTGACATCGGGACAGAGTAGCACGCCGCTAACTGCTATTGCTGTTATTCTAAGTGACGATACGCCCGAAGATGGAGAAGGTGGTGCTGCGCTTTTTCGACACGACGTACGTATTGTCAGTCGAGATTTCGAGACTAAGAGAGAGCAGGTCTTTACTCTGAAAGAAGTCGTTCGAGCTGGAGCTGAATGGCCTGTAGTCTTTGGTGGATTTCAGCGTCGTGGATACCTTGCAGCAGATGGTGCTGAACGTATAGTGCTGAACTATGATTTTAATGATCCTGCTTATATTGGCCCTGATCCAACATCAATTGTCGATGTAGAGTTTGAATATGTCCTTGGCAACGATTTCAAAGTGGAAATGTGGTCGGATCGACAGACGGGGAAGCGTGCCATGCCAACTGTCCCGCTTAGTGCAGAGACTATCGATGCGAGCGAACCCGCCCTCATCACTATGCGAAGAGCGGAGGGGAATGTAAAGGACATATCTAATTTACAGTTAGTGAAATTTGATTACGGGTTGCCTACAGGGAATTTGGTTGGTGGTTTCACCGTAGAGGGAAGAGGTTTGTGGGGTCTCGACTTTTATGGAGAATGGGACCGTAACAAACGCTACTTTCAATATCCGAATGCCGCACTCTTCATAGATGGTAAGAATCATGAGATTTCATCGGAAGAATCGGATGCGTGGTTTTTTAACATCTCGAAACAAGCCTATCCATTCTTTGCTTTTGCAGAAGCATACGCTTTGGATGAAGCATACTCGACAACTGCTTATTTAGTCGATTCTAACGGCGACATACAGTATGATAACACTCAGCGTAACCTCTATGAATTTGTGGAGGATAACGATGATCAAGACCAGTTTCCTGATTGGATTCGTGCGGGTTCAGCTAACGACCGTTTGATTTTTCCTGGCTGGGATGAAAACAATGACTTTATCTCTGATTTTAACCAGAACGATAACGCGACAATTACAAACCTAATTCCCGATTACGACGAGCCGTTTCTGCGCTATGCGGTTGATCGCCCCGAGTTTTTGTTCGGCATAGATCTTAATAACAATGGTTGGATTGATCGTTTTGAAGATGATGACTTGCCTGATTACCCATACAAAACCGACCGTCGTGGTTATAATGCTTTTGGTGGAATAGAAATTATGCCGGGAGCTCGCCTGACCTTAGGACAGACAGATGAAGAGATGGTATCGACCGATCGTCGAAGCTTGGTGAAATACGCTCTCTTCACGTTTGATCGGGATTACGCAGGTTTTGGTCGCTTGCGTGTATTCGATACCCTTAAAAAAGTTGAAGATACAATCCCGGATGATCGTCGTGAGCCAACACCTTATGTTGACGCGCCAGCAATTCAGCCACTTGTAAATGATATCCTCCCGGCTCAAGATACTTGGGTTAATTCGTTCTGGTTGGGCTTCGATTATGTAGGATTACCGGAAGTCAACGTGATTAACAAGTTTAAATATGAAGTTTTTCGTCAAAATGACCGTGAAATGCGAGATATAGACGGTCGTGTTATGCGACAAAATTCGAGCTTCCTCGGGCTAATTAACAAGGTTGACTATACACGCGACTTGGGGCGGGTGACACTCCAGCCAAAGTTTAAGAGCGAGTATTTACGCCGCACTCCGTTTTTGACACAAGAGGCTAAGCGCAAAGAATGGACAGGTGCATTTATGTTAATTGCACGCTACCCTATTCTCCAGAAAACGGTTTTGCAGGCGGGTTTAGAACATCTTTGGTTGCGCGACTTGGTCCGAGATGAGGAAGACATGGTAGCCAACGGTGTAACGGTAGAAACGGGAGATCTAAACAGCATAAACATCGCAGTCCAGCTTTCCAATGCTTCTGATTATATGGGTTACAAGCTGACAACCCAAGTTGGTTTGCGCTACGGCCGTAATAGTGCAGAGATGGTGAAAGAAGTCGAAGATGGATTTGTTAAAGGTCGTGAAGTTAGCAACTCGACCACTAGTTTCATAACCGTTTACGCAGGTATTCAGTAATGCGTGAATGCATGTCAAATAGCGTCTCAGTCGGTCTACGATGTTGGGTAGGCACTGTTCTGATATTTATGACGGCTGGAGCAGTTAATGCACAGGTTGACTATGGCAACCGACTGGGACAGCGAAATGACGACCGCCGTGTGTTCTCTGCTGCTGGCACTTCAGTGCTAATTGATGCGCTTGATCCCACTATACAACGTTGGTATTTGCCGCAGGAACTGTTCACAGAGTACGGACGACGTCAATGGGAATACACCAATTACTCGCGAGAGTACTTCCGACGTTACGTATCGAGAAGTCAAGAAGGTTTTTATTTTTATGATCCTTATGGAGACCTCATTACGAGAGGTTGGTTAGTATACGACTGGCGTCAGACGCAACCACTGACGAGTGAGAGTAACCGTCTAACAAAACGAAGAGAGTACCTGAGTTGGTTTAATCGTCTGTTGATTTCTTCTGACCGAGGAGGTGGTTACAGCTATTCTATCACCATTGGCGATGAACTCTTCACATCCTTGACTCCAATGACCTTCCGTAAAGTTGGTTTTAACGGAGTCGTGACCAGTTTAAATAGCGACAGATGGCGTGCCACGGGCCTGTTTTCTCGTATATCATCTCCCATTATTGATGTGAACCCTGATTTTCCAACTCGCTCTTTGGAAAATGCAACCAACTTGATGGCTTGGCGAATAGAGGGAGATGTCAGTGATCACGTCACCTTAGGTGCCACCTTTGTAAACTCTCATACCAACAATGGTGCACGTGCTAGTTTTCAGGATAATCCCTTTTTTGGTTTACTTACTTCAGGTCAGCTTGATCGTCGACTCGAACTGCTGGTGTTGCGTCTTTCTGACGATTCACCAGAGGACGGAGAAGGAGGTGCTGTCCTCTTTAGTGACGATATAGAAATTACTCTGACGCTCATGCACGAAGTTACTAGTGGAGATACCATTGCAGTTGTCCCGCGAGATACGGTAATAATTGGTAGCAGTATTGGCTATCGGCCATTTCGTGAAGGTGGCACAGTCCGAGATGGTTTCTTAACTGCAGATGGACCGGAAAGTATTACGCTCAAATATCCGCTGTCTGCAGATAAGAATGAGGAAGGCACACTTCGCTTACTACTCCAACAATCTTTGGGTCTTAGCTTGGCTGAAGCAGAAGATGCAGTTTCATCGATAAAACGGGTGCGGTTTCGCATAGTATTGGCAAATGACTATCGCGTCGAAGTAACGTCTGATCGTCAGACAAACGCGGTTAGTCAGCCACAATTTACCCTTGTCGCACGCGCCGATGGCAATATAAAAAATCGCCTGAATCAAAGTGAATTAGTCTTTGATTATGGTCTTCCTACTGCATCTCAGATTTACGGTTTTACAACTGAGGTGCGCGATTGGCACGGTTTTGACTTTTACGGTGAGTTTAATGTAAGCACGCAATATCGGAAGTATCCAACACCTGGTATTAAGGCACATGATGCAATTGCAGGCATAGTAGGGGATAAGCGAGACTTGGGGTGGATGTTTAATCTGTCTAAACGTGCAGGTCCGTGGCGCTTCTTTGTTGAAGGCTTTGGAATGGATGACGGTTATAGCACAAATGTGCGTCCCGTCGATGGACGCGGATTGGTCGATTACTCTCCCGAAGGAATTACGCAATCGTATGATTTTGTAGATGATAATGACGACAATGATCGCCATCCCGATCAATTGCGCCGATTTCAGGGTAGTTTGATTCCTATACCTGGCCAACAGTTTAGGATTCGGGCTAATGGAGTCGCTGACCCGGCTGTATTTCCTGGATACGATGAAAACGGAGATTTTATCTCTGATTTTAATCAGAATAGCAACGGCGAGCGGCAAAACTTCTTTCCCGATTATGACGAGCCATTTTTGCGCTATGGTGTTGACCGACCAGAGTTTCTCTTTGGGGTCGACATGAACAATAACGGCTGGGTAGACCGATTCGAAAATGATGATTTGCCAGACTACCCCTACAAAAAAGATCACTGGGGGTATAATGCATATACCCGAGTGCAAATAAACCCAGACATACAACTTAACCTTGGCAGACTACGTCAATCTATGCATAAGGCTGATCGTGATAGTGATACCTTTTACGGTATGGCTACTTACAGCAAAGATTGGCCTACGTTTGGTCGGTGGCGCGTGTTCGATATGGTGCGTATAGCTCAAGATACGATCGAAGATGATTTAGTTCAGTGGGTTATTCCAAAGGCCCAATATGGGCGGGCTAGTGACTCAGCGGGACGAAACGCGCCAATATCAGATCCTCTTGCAGCGCAAGACGCTTGGATCAACACGCTTTACTCTGATTGGGAATATGATAGTCCGCGCGGGTGGAATATGAAGCATCGTTTTAAATGGGAGACGTGGCGTCAACGAAATGTAGATATTGAGTGGTTACTGGATGAGGGTGGCGCACCGGTATTGGACGCAGAGGGGCAGCGCACCGCATTGTATGACCCATTGGGTCCCACTGGCCGGAACGGACGCCAGACATCAGGTTTTCTGGGATTAATTAATAAAGCAGATTACACGCATTCGTGGACTCAGTTTAATGTATCTCCTCGGATCAAGAGTGAATATCTTGAAATTACACCATTTAGTCGCGATAATTATAGGACCCGTAGCTGGGACGTCATATGTATGTTGTTGATTGATTTCCCGATACTCAATCGATCTTATGTTCGTTTAGGATACGAAGGAAGAAGCTTCTTCGACCTATTGACTGATGAAGATGTGTTAAATGCGGGTCAGCTTAGTGGTGATTTTTACGGTAATGTCTTGGCGCTTCAGTTGACAAGTTCGAGGGCTTACAGTGGTTATGAGCTTACTACTCAGATGGGTGTTCGTTTTGATCGTCGTTCCTTGGAAGTTGTAAATGGTGAACGCGAGCATCAGACTTCAGGCTTAGTCTTCCTTTCCGTTTTTGCAGGTTTGTAGAGAAAATTATATGTCGAGTGTGCACCCGCCTAATCAGTGGATCATAAGCCGTCAGTGGGATTTAGTCTTTTTTATCGGAACACCTTTAATTTCTCTTGCGGTTCTACTTTTTGCCTCCAATTACTTCAGTTCTGCAGATATTGCACTATTTGTTCTGGCGTTCTTTGCAGTAGGCCACCATTTGCCAGGTCTTATGAGAGCCTATGGTGAGCGCGAACTTTTTGTGCGTTATAAAGCTCGGTTTATTGTATCGCCAATTGTCATTACTGGCTTTGTAGGGTGGAGTGTTTTTAGTGGCCATCTGGGTTTCTTTATTTTTTTAGCACTGTGGGATATGTGGCATTTCTTCATGCAGCATTACGGATTTATGCGTATTTATGAAGTGAAGCGACATAAGCCCTCACTATTGACTGCTCGGTTGGATTGGTGGATCACTGCTGTTTGGTTCACTTATATTGTAGCGGCAAGTCCTCATTACTTAAT
>Ga0160422_10002401_pt1 | contig 11733 bp, 9 predicted proteins | sample Fk160mmetaG_FD_108192 | JGI IMG/M metagenome (GOLD analysis project Ga0160422, IMG submission 108192) | Marine microbial communities from the Central Pacific Ocean - Fk160115 60m metaG | ecosystem: Environmental > Aquatic > Marine > Oceanic > Photic zone | place: The Central Pacific Ocean... | reverse complement strand
ATTTAAGTTAAAAGTCATTTTCCATAAGAAGTTAAACAAACTAATATCTTCAGTTGATTCACTAATAACTTTTTTAAGAAACTCTGCATAAAACAGCTTCAAAAGTTTGGCTGAAATAAAATTTGTTGGAGGAACTAAAAGCCGTATTTCATCTAACCTTTGTAAATTTCTACTTTTAGATTGAGCTGATTTAATTTGAATCAACCCCATGGGTTCTAGAGTGTTTATTTTGGTTTTGCTTTTTTTTGATTGAAACCCTTTAATTAAATAAGATACTAGACCGAACTTTTCAGTAATCAGACTGCAAATTACTGTGCTTGAATTAATTTTTTTATATCCTAATGAGATAGCTTTACAGCTGTAAGACATCTACTTAATAATTAATATTTTTCCAGAAATCTTTTCATTCCCCATGTCGTCTGAAGTAAAAATCAAATATACTCCAGTTGGCACTTTATTTCCGTCAACATCTCTACCATTCCAAGTTGCTCTACCACCATTTGCAAAGCCCTCATAAATCAAATTAAAGTTCATATCAGTGATTTTAATATTGGCATCTGTGTAAAGCTTGTCTATTGTGATTAGGCCGTTGTAGCTTTGTTTAACCGGATTTGGAAAGATTTTTAAATTATTTTGAGAATTCACTCCGACCGTTGCGTCGCTAGTATATGATAATAAACCTTTGTCTGTGCCAATAAATACTTCCCCATTTTTTGAATTTATAGCAATATCAATTATGTTATTTGACGGAAGAGGAGAGTTTTCACTTGTGAAATGATGAATTTCTTCTGTTCCATCTGAAGATAGCAAGAATAATCCAGCACCAAGTGTCCCAATCCATTTTCTATTACCCCCATCAACAGCTATACATTTTACAGACTCAGTACTCAGAAGATATTGTCCATAATCGCCTTCTGTAATTAATATTTGTTGTGCATCAAAATTATAACCACTGAAAACCAGAGAGGGATTATTAAAAACACAAATTCCTTCATAGGTACCAACCCAAATTTCTCCGTTTCTATCTTTTGTTATGCAATTAACATTGTTATTTGGAAGCGCCCCTTGACCTACACTTGTTGTGATTAACTTATATTGGTCATCATATTGATTATCTATTGTATTGTTATCATCATAAACAAATAATCCCTTCCCACTTCCCTTTGCAATTATGCCCCACTTTTGTCCTGTGTTATCTATTAAAATTTCATCAAAATATAATCCCTCAATAGCTAAATTTAATGTGTAAGAATACCATTCATTTTGTGGTGTTTTCACAAATAATGGTTTTTGAACTTGTGAATTTAACCCCCACAAATTTCCATAACTATCAAATTTTAAGTCTGAAATTTGGATTCTATTATTTGAATAGTATGTTGTGTCAAGTATTCCGTTAGTATTGTTGTATCCAAATTTATTTGAAAGGTTTCCGGTTAATATCTCAGATATTCCATCATACCATGAGGCACAGTACTCATAATCACCATTAGTTGTAACAGAAACAATATCTCTGCTGTTTCCAAGAAATTGGGATGAATACTCCGTCCATGAATTATTTTCAAGTAAAGAAACGCCTTGATAATTTAAATTGTTCACATTATAATTCGAGTGTCCACCGTGAGAAATATACAATTTTGAATTTGAAAAATTTAAATCAAATATACTATTCGAAGCTGGACCGTTTGGAACAATGTTTGATTCTATAATACCATTAGTCACTTTAATTAATCCATTTACACTATCAGCTATCCAAATGTTGTTTTTATCATCATAGCAAGCGCTTTTAAATATTGTTTGTTGTGAATTATCATGATATATATCAAGTGTGTCGACCCCACTATTACTAGCAATGACTGAACTTTCGTAGACAAATAAAAACTTGTCATTGCTGTATTCAATATCATTAAGATTGTTAGCACTAATTAAAACAGAACTTATATTTGATAAATCTTGTGAAACTTTATAATTAGTTTCAGACTCATTTTTATATAGGAATATTATTCTTGATCCATTAATTATTTTAGTAACATTTGAGTTAGTATCAATCTGGTTCCAATTATTTGGATTATTTAGTAAAGAGTTTTGCTCAGCTTTAAATACACCATGTTTTGTTGCTGCCAAATAATAACTGTCTATTTTTTTAAAATCATTTATTTCAATAGATTCTCCATCTTTATAAAGATAATATGTATCACTAATTTCTTTTTTAATTAAGTTTATCTTAGAGATACCATAAGATGCAGAAACGAATAACTCATTATCTATGACAGTTAAGTTATTTATTCTTTTTCCTGTAATCTCTAAATTTCTTATGTCCGTGATACTTGTTGTTAAATCATCCTCAATTATATCAATGTTCGAATTTTCATACGAAATAATAAGTTTATTTAGGCCAAAAGCTAAATTGTTAATTCCATAATCACTTGTAAAGTTTAATTTATTGTAAAGAAAGAGTTCATTATTATTGTTATAACTAAACAATCCTTCATTAGTAATACAGTAGGTTTGAGAGTTTTGATAAAAAACTTTTTTTGCCCCATTGTAAGAAAAGTAATCTTTCCAAGTTCCAATTTCGTTAGAAAAACTTTGATTAACGATAAAAAATAAGACTAAAAGATTTCTCACAATACAAATTTAAGATTTAAACAAAGATTATTTATAAATATGACTTAATCATTTAAATTTGCGTTAGGCCTAGTAGTTCAACTGGATAGAATGTCAGATTTCGGCTCTGATGGTTAGGGGTTCGAATCCTCTCTGGGCCACATTTTAACCTCAACTAAAAAGTTGAGGTTTTTTAGTAAAAATTTTGGAATACGTTTGTACCATTTTTGATCAAATATTTCATAACAGGTTCCAAATCCAAAATTCCACGTAGACCCTTTTCCTTCACTCTAACCTTTTAAATAATCAATTCTATTTAAAAATCCTTCGTCATTATTATAATAGTCATAACTTCTCCAGTTGGCATAAATAAAATGTTTAGAGGAAGAGTAGTTTTCCACGATATTTTCTTGGAAAACTCCAAAGAAATTCATTACATTTCCGTTATTCAATTAAAATCCTAATTGAAATTTGAAGTCATTTTTATAAAGTAAAACGTTATCTTTCACTAAAAAAAACCATTTAATCGCGTGGTTTTATTACTAAATCTAATATTATTACTTTTGCATTAAATAGTATATGAAAATAAAAAATATCTGTTGTATCGGTGCTGGTTACGTTGGTGGCCCAACAATGGCAGTAATAGCATTAAAATGTCCACATATCAATGTTAATGTTGTTGACGTTAATCAGGAAAGAATTGATGCTTGGAATGATAATAATTTAGAGAATTTACCGATATATGAACCCGGATTAGCAGATGTTGTAAGAAAAGCTAGAGGTAGAAATCTATTTTTCTCTACGGACATAGATAAATATATTTATGAATCTGAAATGATTTTTATTGCTGTTAACACGCCAACAAAGACCTATGGTGAAGGCAAAGGACAAGCAGCAGATTTAAAGTTTGTAGAACTTAGTGCTAGAACTATTGCAAGGGTTGCTAAAACAGATAAGATAGTGGTCGAAAAATCAACATTGCCAGTAAGAACAGCTGAAGCGATACAAACTATTCTTGACAGTACTGGAAATGGCGTAAACTTTGAAGTTTTATCAAACCCTGAATTTTTAGCTGAAGGAACAGCAATACAGGACCTATTTAAATCAGACAGAGTACTAATTGGTGGCCAACAAACAAAAACAGGTAAAGAAGCTATTCAAAAATTAGTAGATATTTACGCACAATGGATTCCTTTAGAGAAAATATATACAACTAACGTTTGGTCATCAGAACTATCAAAATTAGTTGCAAATGCTTTTCTAGCTCAAAGAATCAGCTCAATTAATAGTATATCTGCACTATGTGAAGTAACTGAGGCAGATGTAGACGAAGTTGCTACTGCTATCGGAATGGATTCAAGAATAGGAAATAAATTTTTGAAATCTTCTGTTGGCTTTGGAGGAAGTTGTTTTCAAAAAGATATTTTAAATTTAGTTTATATTGCAAAATCCCTAGGTTTAGATGAAGTTTCCGAGTATTGGAGTCAAGTAATTAAAATTAATGATTACCAGAAAAAACGCTTTGCAAAAAAAATCATTAATTCTTTATTCAAAACAGTTTCTAGCAAAAAAATAACTATGCTGGGTTGGGCGTTTAAAAAAGAAACAAACGACACTAGAGAGTCTGCGGCCATTTATGTTGCTGACATATTGATTGAAAATGGTGCTAAAGTATCAGTATTTGATCCCAAAGTCAATGAACAACAAATACTCTCTGATTTAGATTTATTAAATACTAGAAGTCATAATAATAACAAAAAAGCTTTAAAAGTTCATAGTTGTCCATATGAATCATGCGAAAACTCTCATGCTATTGCTATAATTACTGAGTGGGATGAATTTGTATCTTATGACTGGAAGAAGATTTATGACAATACAATAAAACCTGCTAAAGTTTTTGATGGTAGAAATATTTTAGATAATTCAGTACTTCAGGAAATAGGCTTTGAAGTATATACCATTGGTAAGGCAGCTCCAAAAAATATGAGTTAATTATTATTCATTAGACTTATACTCGTATCCGTAACCGTAATTATAATTGTAATTATATTTATAGCCATAACTGTAATTATAAGCGTATCCATAACCATATTTACTTGATGCACCTACTCCATTTAAAACAATTAAACTATTATCTTTAATTACATTTTTTTGAAAGGATTCTTTAATAAAATCTAGTACAGGAAGTTCAGTATGATTACATCTAACAACAAATAATAGTAAATCCGCTAAGTGACTAATACCCAGTGTGTCAGATACTAAAAGACATGGTGGAGTATCAATTATTATGTGATCATAGGTTTTTTTAGCTTCGTCTAATAATTTTTTAAAGTTCCCATTATTTAGCAATTGAGCAGGGTTAGGTGGTATCTGCCCCCCTATTAGAACATCACAATTAATAGGCTTGGTAGTTCTTATAGATTTTCTCCAATCGATTTTATTGTCAACTAAAAAATTAACTAACCCATCATTGTTTTTTTCAATATTTAAATATGTGTGAATTTGAGGATTGTGCAAATCAGCTCCAATTAAAAGTACTTTTTTTCCGAGTGTTGATTTGGTGTAAGCTAGATTTATAGCACAAAAAGTTTTACCTTCACCTTTGATTGTTGATGTAAGCATTATTACATTACCCTCCTTTTTCTCATTAATTCCAAAAAACTTCAATTTAGATTGTAAAACTCTGAAGGATTCTGCTAAAGGTGATCTTTCATTTGAAGAGTTAATAGTTGTATTGGATTGGTCTCGAATTTCTGGAATTTCACTTATTAAAGCTATGGGAAGATTTAAATTTTCGACCTGTTCTTTTGTATAAATTTTTCTATTGAAAAAAAACATAAGGTATATAATAGAAAAAGGTAACAGTAAGCTTAATGTTAGGGCTCCTAAATAAATAATTTTTTTTCTCGGAGAAACAGGATTATCATTTGAAATAGCATATTCAACAACCTTAATACTCGGTTCAGTTATTGCGTAACTTACTTCAGCTTCTTCTCTTTTTTGAAGAAGGAAAAGGTAAAGAGCTTCTTTTATAGTTTGATTACGTTCAATAGCTCTGAGTATTTTTTCTTTCTCGGGCAAATTAGAAATATCGTCGTTGTATTTATAAAATTGATTAGACAATTTATTTTTAATGTTCTTTAATTGTGACAAATGATTTTGTAGTGAATAAATAATATTTGAACGAAAATCGCGTATAGAAATGTCAAGTTGTTTTGCTGATGGATTGTTAGTTCCAGCACTAAGAATTAATTTTTTTCTATCTAATATAATTTGATTGTATTCTGAAATTAGTGAATTAATCTCATCAGTTTCAACTAACATATTTGCCGGAAGCAGTTCTAATTTGTCATTAGCTAAGGTTTTTAATAGTAAATTTGTTATTGAAATTTGATTTTCTGTAGTGAAGATACTTTCCTCAGATTTTAGACTCTTTTCTAAAGAGATTTCAGAATTCGCAGTTAAGTTAACTAAGTTATTTTCAACTTTATATAATTGTTTGGCAATTTCAATTGAATCAAGCTCTAGTGAAAGATATGAATACCTTGCGTTAACAAAGTCAATTGTTCTTTTGTGAATAAGTTGGCGATCCCTAACACCATCGTTATTAAAGACATCAACTAGTTCATTTAAAATTTTTTCAGAATATTCTGTATTTATCGAACTAAATTTTAAATGAATAATATTGCTTTCTCTTCCAAGTTTTGTAACTTCTAATGACTTTTTTAAATTTTCTATTAATTTTTCTTCATTTAAAAAGTTAATATTATACCCTTCATAGCCGTCAGCAACATACTTTTTTTTATTGAAATTATAAATTTCAAAAGGTAACTCGTGATTATATTTGGAGCTAGTTGTCCCCTCAAAATATAATTTTTTAGAATTATTTTGTAAACTGGTTATTTCAAAGCCATTGTCAGTAACGTCAAGTCTGTAGGTTTGATAAGAAAGACTATCAATCGGCTTATTAACAATAATATCAAAAGGATATTCAATTTGCAACCCCTCCATAATATTACCAATCGCGGAGATTGAAATTTGAAGTTTCAGGTTTTTAACAACTGTTCTAAGAATAGGATATGATTTAATAATCTCTATTTCATTTTCTAGGTTAATTTTGGATTTAGAAAATAATTCTGATGCGGTCGGTAGCTCTAGTGCTGTTTCTTTCTTGTCTATTATTTGAATTTTTGCAGTAGTTTCAAAAATTCTAGCACTATATCTCAAAAATATGAACGTAATAAATAGGAAAAACAAAATTGACATTAAAAAATATTTCCAGTAGTATAAATACTTAAAAAACTCCTTTTTAAAATCAAAATCATCATTACTCTCAGTAACTGTGAATTCCGTATTTTGTGAGCTATTCATTTGATTAAAAATTAATTAATAATGTGATATTTAGTAAAAGTGATGCTATTGTAGCAATTGATGCAGGACTTCCAATGAAGCCAGCACTTTTAACTTTGTTAAAAGATGGATTTATAATTATAATATCATTGTTTTTTACATTATATAAAGAACTATTTAAAAATTTTGATTTTGTTAATTCTATGTTATATGCTTTTCTCGAACCATTCTCTTCTCTTATTAGCGTTATGTCTTTTCTTTTTCCATCAATTGTCAAATCTCCAGCATAGCCTAAAGCTTGTAGAATATTAATTTTTCTTTCATAATATGAAAATGTTCCGGGATTTTTGACCTCACCTAAGACAGTGAATTTATTATTAATTCTTCTAACCCTAACCGTAGGATTTGAAAGATGGTTGCCTTTTTCAAGAAGATTTTTTAATTTTTCTTCTAGTTGTTTTTCGTTTAAATCATTTGTGCTAACTTTTCCTAATACAGGAAAGTTGATCATCATTTGATCATCAACAATATATCCTTCTAGTTTTATCAGCTCCAAACTTGTTTGATTACGAACTAAATTTGACGCATTATTATACGGCTGAGATGCTTCCGGTATTGTAGTGTTAACGTCTATTTTTAATATATCTCCAGATTCAATTCTATCTTTTACAACAGGAAGATCAACCCAAGAATCAGCTTCTTGCTTTTTTAAATCTTTCAAATAAACTAATTGATTTTTTGTTGAGCAAGAAGTTAAAATAATCAAAAAGGTAATCAGAAAATATAAGTATTTCATAAACCAAAAATAATTATATATTATTAATAATAAGAGTTTTAATAAAATTAAAAAAATTGCTTCCTTTGCTTTGTAACATAAATTTGTTTAGTAGTATTTAGACATTTATTTTCATCAATCTTAGTGGCCTTAATTTAGTAAAAAGAACTATCAAAGTCTTAATTTTGGTACCTGACACCAGTTGACTGATTTATCTGCCTGGTTCATGTCAATAAAATCAAAATCACTCAACCATCTTTCTAATTTAGCTTTACAATTACTAATTCCAACATATGATTTAAAACGCCTAGAAAGAGAAAGTCCTGGCAGAACAGGTTGTTCAATATCAAAATCCCTCGGATGAAAATAAGTCATTACATAATTGGATTCAGCTGTCCAATTTTTAATAATTTTATATGGTAATAATCGAAAGTATCCACCTCCAGAAAATATGAAAGACTTTCCTAAAATGGTATGCGTGTTGATAGGAAACTCTTTTAATCGAATACCGTTGTATTCTATAATTGATGGTGTTGGCAGTTTATATGATGGCAAGCCCCCGTGTGCTCTATATGCCGGAAAAACCGAGCTATCTTTTCTTATACCTAAATCATGTAAAACCTCAAAAGCCCATTTGTTTCTTTCAGTAATACTAAATCCTGGTGCTCTAAATGTAGTAACTTTTTTTCCTATGCAGTCCTCTAATGTTTTTATTGATTTTTCCACGTCATTATAAAATGTCTGTCTATCTTGCTGATAAGCTAATTGATGTAAGTGAGTATGACTACCTATTTCAAATCCAAAGTCGTTGATTTCTCTTATGATTTCAGGATATTTTTTTGCAATCCAACCAACAACAAGAAAAGTGGCAGAACAGTTTGACTTATCAATAATATCATAAATCATATCCATTCCTAATCGAATTCTTGATTCAAACTTACCCCACTCAGAAACGGACTCAGTTTCTTTGTTATCTAAAATATGAAACCACTCTTCAATATCAAAAGTTAAAACTTTCATTTTCTAAAATAAAAATTAAATTCGTTAATATCTTTGCATAAACTAAGATTATCATTTTTAACAATAATAATTTGTTTAGAGATTTTGGCTAAGCTTACATCAGAATAACTATCAGTATAAAAAGTTTTGATTGAACTTATGCCATATTTATTTAATATATAGTTTTTATTAGCTGAATAACAATTGAAAGTAAATTTTTCAGCTATTCCATTAATTGAAGCAAAATTAGAACCAAAAACTCTCACGTTCTCAGGAAAAATATATTTCAAGTATATGTCATAAGAAGCACTGACTATAATTATTTCATTATTTGTATTAAAGTTGAAAGTTTTATATAAATTGTTAAATTTAATTTTAGACTTAAAACTTTTTGCCTTATTTTCAATGTGACTTTCTTTCAATCCTTTTAAAAAAAGATTAAATCCTTTGATTTTAAGAAAATCGTTTGATATTACTTTAAGCTTAAATAATATCATTAGACTTAAATAATAAAATAACTTTATTGGAAGTGTAAAGCTTTTATTGCAAGTATGAACATAAAAATCAAACAATGTATCATTATATGTCAAAGTTTTATCAAAATCAAATACAATTATATTATTCTTCATTTACTAACTTTTTTTTTATTTTTTTTAAATCGAAATACGTTAATAAAATAAATTTAAATGATTTGAAAAACGTGGAGTAGGTAAAATTAATATAACAAGTATTTTTTTTCTTTGCAAAGAACTTAATTGGATTTTGAAGATTTTTTAAAAAGAAAATTACATCAAAAGGGAATACCCATCTAATATATTTATCAGTCATTACTTTAACTTTGTCAATTTTTTCACCTTTACATAGTTTAATGTATGAATAAATAAAATCAGAATTATTAAATTCAGATAATAATATTGACCCCCAAATCCTTGGGTTTATTTCAATTAATTTATATTCTTTTGAAATACTATCTTGTAAAAACTCAATCATTATGAAGCCAGACCAATTTAATTCTTTAATAACTTTGCTTCCTGCTTTTTTAATTTCTAAATTAAAATTAGATTTAGAAAAAACACTAACGCCTCCCTTTTCTGGAAACGTTCTAATTCTGACATGACTATAAAATGAAATTATTTTACCCTTTTCACAAAGAAAGAAACCAGCTTGTATGTCTTTTGGATTATTTAACAATTCTTGAAAGAAATTTGACTTAAAGTCCACAGAATCAAGATTAATTTCTTTTTTTGAAAAAAAATACTTTATTCCTTTTGAACCCGAGCCACTAATTGGTTTTAATATAATTGGTAAAGTATAGTTGTTTTGTCGGATATCTGCTTCCGAATAATGTTTAGGGCATGGAATATTTTTAGCCTCACAAAAAATATTTAATTTGTTTTTATCTCTTGACAGGCTATAGTCAAAAAGAGACGGTAATTTATACTTAAAATTTCCGTCCCCAAATTTTTTTATGTAATTATAAAATTTTAATGTAATATCCTCTTCTATTGGAATATAAATTATAGTTTCATTTTTATATTTTTTTGAAATAAGGTTTAAATCTAAATCAAAATTGTCTTTTCTTAATTTGTGTAAATTAACATTTCCGTAAATTAACCTTAAATTATTCAAGGATTCATCACTAGTATAGATTATATCAAAGTCATAAAATCTTATTTTTAAGATATTAATCAAATCAAATGTTTTTCTTAAGAAAGGTTTTGTAATTAGTATCTTCATTAGATTTTTTTTCTAATAAATTTATACATTTTGTTAGCAAGAATTCTTCTGTCAAAATCATGACTTAATTTACTTAAACCTTGCTCATACTGTTTTAGGTTTTTGTTAAATAATTTTTTACAACTTTCAATAAATTCAATTTTATTTTCAGGTTCAAAGCATAAACCAGCCCTGTATTTATTAATTATAGACTCAGCCTCGCCTTGAACGCCAAGTAAAATTGGTTTTTTCATTGCTGCGAGTTCAAAAATCTTTGAGGGAATAACCTTACGATAGCCTTCAAATTTTTTTAGATTTACTAAACCACAATCAAAGATCGATATATAATTCGGTAATTCTTCTTTTTTGACGCTTGGCAAAAGTGAAACGTTTGTTAAATTCTTTATTTTGATTAATGACTGTATATTTTCATATTCGGCACCTGAACCAATTAGTAAAAAATGAATTCTTTTATCAAAATCATAAATCTCTTTAGAACAATTTAAAATAAAATTTAAAGCATGACTAACACCAATTGTTCCAGCATAACCAATAATATATTTATCTTGTAATTTAAGTGTTTTAACTAGATTGTATGACTTAATTTGTGGCTGAAATAATTTTAGATTAGAACCATTATAAACTATTTCAATTTTATTTTCTGGAATATTAAATCTTTTAACAATATCATCCTTAAAGCTAGAGGTTACAGTAATAATACCTTTCGAAGAATTATAATAATACTCTTCTAGCTTAAGCAAGATCTTGTAAGGAAATGAGTTTCTTTTAAGAAAAATAATACCTTCTGGCCACAAATCTCTAACTTCAAAAAACCATGGTATTTTTTTTGTCTTAGAAATTAATAATGCTGTTAATCCAACAAAAAACTGAGGGGAAGTTGCGATGATTGTATCATAACTATTTTTTTTAATAAAAATCAAATTTAAAAATGCAGAAATCGCAAAACTTAAATGATCAAGAATTCTTAAAAAGAATCCAGAATTACTATGAATAAAACTCCAAACTCTAATTACTTTAATCCCGTCTATATCTTCAATTTTTCTAAAACTATTTTTATATCCTTTAAAAACTATCCCTAAAGGAAAATTTGGAAAACATGTAATAACAGTAACATCTGCCCCAGCATTAATCCATTCCAAACAATGCTCATATGTTCTAGAAGATGGCGCATTTGTTTCAGGGGGAAAATTATCAGTAATAAAAAGTATTTTCATAAAGAAATCTTTGTTTTTAAAATCTTATCAAATTTAATAACAATGACGTTAGAT
>Ga0160422_10002400_pt1 | contig 11734 bp, 9 predicted proteins | sample Fk160mmetaG_FD_108192 | JGI IMG/M metagenome (GOLD analysis project Ga0160422, IMG submission 108192) | Marine microbial communities from the Central Pacific Ocean - Fk160115 60m metaG | ecosystem: Environmental > Aquatic > Marine > Oceanic > Photic zone | place: The Central Pacific Ocean... | reverse complement strand
AACCTGCTCTACATATTAATAATCTTAAACAATTATTACAAACTAAACAAAAGAAAAGTCATAATGTTACTTTCAGTTATAAATATTTCATTGATTTTTATACAGAACAGTAGAGCTGGATTAATTGTTGCTGTAATTATATTTATAATTACATTTCTTGAATATTACCCAAATACATTTAAGAAATACTCCAAATTGATATATGTTTTAGTAGCATATATCTCATTCTTAACTCTACAATTTGCAATAGATACATTTGATTCTAGTTCTTATTTGATAGGTGATATTAAAAGTCAAGGGAGAGGTATTGCTCAAACTATGTTTTTTTCAGAAATGACTGAATCTAGTTTTTTTTGGGGATATCCAGAGGGATTTAAATTTTATATATTTGATTATACATATAATGTATTTCTTGATCTTTGGAACAAAACTGGGTTTTTTGGATTTTTAATTTTTGTGATTTTATTTTTAAGAAGGTTTATGAAAAATAGATTATATCATTTTCCAATAATTTATTTTGCCCCATTTCTTATTTACTCATTAGTAGAGACTATATATTTTCCAAAATATTGGGATTTTGCTATTATTTTACTATTAATTGTTCCTAGAAATTATGATTTAAATAAATGAGGTTGTATTTAAAAAAGTATAAAAGTTATTTTGAGGAATTCACATCATATGGAGTGAGTCAATTTTTGGTTATGTTATTACCTATAATAATATTACCAATATTAACTAGTTCAATTAGTCAAGATGATTATGCTGATTATTCTATTTATAAATCGTTAATAGTTGTAGCCACTCCATTAATTGGAATGGGATGTTCTACATATCTTTTGAAATACTACTATATTGATTTGAAAGATTCTTTTATGTCGTTTTTTACTGTAGTTATATCGTTTTCATTTATCGTATCTATTTTTCTTTTAATAGCACTCTATTTTTTAGATAATATAGTCTTAAGTATATTGAAATTAGATAATTTTTTGATTATACTATTCGTAATTATTAATACATTTTTATTATCATTTTACACATTGATTTTGACATTTTGTCGAGCTAAGAGTGACAAAATATCTTTTTTAAAATTAAATATCATTGTTTTCATTTTCACAATAACACCAATTATTATTTTTTATTATTATCAATTACTTTCGTTAAAAGCTATATTAGTTATTCACAGCTTCTCATTGTTTATAGCTGTAAATTATGGAATATTTAAATTTTTTAATTATAAGACAATCACATTTGATAAAAAGTTGTTATTTAAAGTATTAAGATTCTCTCTCCCTTTAATCTTATATTCTATACTAGCTCAGATATATCTTCAAAGTGATAAGTTCATAATAAATAGTTATTTAACTAAATCTGATTTAGCCGTTTATTATGCAGGTTTTCAAGTATGTTTTGGATTAGCAGCATTTGGCACCGTGATAGATTTAATTTGGTCTCCATATGTTTTTAAAAGCATGGCTAATGAAACTAAAATACCTTCACACTTATTTAAATCATTTTTTTTTATTGCTATATTTACTTTGTTTGTTTCAATAATATATTTTTTCCTTATGCCATTTTTTCAATGGATACTTCTTCCTGAAAAATATTATATGCAATGGCAATTATATCTATGGTTTATAGTAGGTTTATTCTGCAAAATACTTTACACCTTAATAAACCCTCTAATATCTGTTTTCAACAAAAATTCGTATTTCGTTTACATTACTTTAATAACTGGAGTTTTTTCTATATCATTAAATCTATATTTAATTAAATATGGTCTAATTTTCGCTGCAATTGTTTTTTGTATTTCATGGTTTATCCAATTAACCCTACTAATAATATCTGTTTCATATGCTAATAAAAATTTATCGATTTTACAATCTAGTTCTTAGACATCTACGACAAAAATGGGAGCTGAGAAAAGTCTTGAGTCACAAAAATGAAATTTACATAGGTGGTCCTACATCACTATCGAGAAATACCATATTGTCAAAAAACCCTAACTTCAATGGGCTTAAAATACTAGGAACAGGTAGAGTTACTTTTGGAGACAATTTTCATTCAGGAACAGACTGTCAAATAATTACAAGTTATCACAATTATGATAAAGGAGATGCGCTTCCATATGATAATACAAATATTACTAGAGATGTTACCATAGGAAATAATGTCTGGTTAGGAAATAATGTTATAATCCTATCAGGGGTTACATTAGGTGAAGGATCGATTATACAGGCAGGTGCTGTAGTAGTTAGTGATATTCCAAAATTTGCAATTGCTGGCGGAAATCCAGCAAAAGTTTTTAAATATCGAGATATAAAGCACTATAATAAATTATTGAAGTTAGGTAAATATAATTAATATGAGAGCATTAATTTCTAGTCCTAGTCAATATTATAATTTATTAGAATTTATAGCACAAGGCATTATTAAGGCTGAAGATATTACATTGATTTATTTCAAAAAGAAAAATGAATTTAATTATAAATTCAATTATATTGATAATGAAAAATTTAATAAAATTTTTTTAGTTAATCAAAGAGAAGACGATAAATTAATTAGCAAATTTTTCTGGTATTATAATATAATTTATCACTTGTTTTTATATTTGATGAGTTTTCAGCTTAAATTAGTGAGTAGTCAGATATGGTGTCGTTATCATTCTGTTTTTGCTTTTTTTACACCGAAAAAGAATATTTATTCTTTAGATGATGGGAATGCAAATCTAGTGGCATTTACAGATGGAAAATCTCCCTATGCCAATAGTATTAAAAATTTAATTAATCATTTTTCTTTAATTTCACTTCCCTTTAATAATGTAATCAATAACAATTTACTTTATTTAAAAGATAAATCTTCAAAAATTAAATTTAATAATGATGAATATGTAATTGTGGGCTCGCCCCTAATTTCAGATAATTATCTTTCAAAAGCTTCATATGTAAACAAAATAAATTACTTAATAAAAAAAATCCCAATTAATTCTAAAATTTTTTATTTACCGCACAGAAGGGAAATCTTAGAAGATTTAGTGGAAATTAAAGATATAATATTTATTAAATCTAATGGATGTTTTGAATTATGGGTTTTGACTCAATCTATATTGCCAAAAAATTTTATTTCTTTTGGTTCAGGATTATCTGTTGTGTTAAATTCAATGTTTGGAACTGATGTCAATCAGTATATTTCTAAGTTTAATAAAAATGATTTTTACAAAAATCATAAAAATTTTAATGATTATTATAAAGATATCTACGAATATTATTTTAAAAACATAAAGAATTTAAAAGAACTATGAAAATTTTGTTTCCTATTGGGGCTTTTTATCCTGCCCAATCAGGTGGCCCAAATAATACAATAGCTTGGATCACTGAAGCGCTAACTAATAATAATATAGATGTTTTTATCGTCACAACGGATTTAGATATTTTATCAAATCATAAAATTATTTTTAATAAATGGATATCTTCAGAACTTGGAAAAATAATTTATTGTAAAACACTAGTTCATTATTTACCATTTAAATTAATATATGAATCTGTATGTAAATTTAAACATGTCGATATTATTCATCTAACTGGTGTTTTTTACCCACCATCACTCATTCTTTATTTAATAAATAAAATCTTTTTTAAGAAAAAAATAGTTTGGTCACCTAGAGGAGAACTTGCAGAAGAAGCTTTAATATATAGCAGTTTTATAAAAAAAATATATCTTTTTATCATTAATTTTTTTATCAATGATAAATTTTTCTTTCATACAACATCTAAGGAAGAAACTTTTATTACGAAGGAACGTTTCAATCACAATAGAATAATTCAGATTCCTAATTATCTTAAGCCAACGAAATCAGTCAAAAGGTCAAGTAAAAAAAGTTATTTGCTTTTCATTGGAAGAATAAGTCCTAAAAAAGCAATAGAAAATTTGATAGAAGCGTTAAATATCTCAAAATTCTTTAAAGAAAAAGAAATGAAATTAATTATTGCTGGAAATTACCACAATAAATATGGTGATTCTTTGAAAAAACTTTGCTTAAAACTTTGCTTAGATAAAAACATTGATTTTATTGGTCATGTTGAGGGCAAACAAAAAGATATTTTATATGCTAATGCTTTTTTTACTATAATGCCATCACATAACGAAAATTTTGGTAATGTCGTTGTTGAATCTCTTTCACAGTCAACACCTGTAATTGCATCAACAGGAACCCCCTGGGAAATTTTAGAAGTTAATAATGCTGGCTATTGGATTTCAAATGAGCCTAAAGTTATAGCTGAAAAGATTGATTATGTTTTATGTATGACTAATAATAAATATTTATCAATGAGAGCTAATTCATATAAACTTATGAATGAAGATTTTAATATTAAACACAATATTAAAAATTGGATAAAATTTTACAATACACTTAATAAATAATTTTATGACTGTACCAATTTCAATAATAATACCTACTTATAATGAAGAGAAAAATTTACCTTCATGTTTAAATGCATTAGAAAAATGGTCTGATGATATTCATGTTGTAGATTCAAATAGTACGGATAAAACTAGAGATATCGCCGAAAAAAATAATGCTAATTTTGTAACATATGAAAACCAAAAAATATGGCCTAAGAAAAGACAATGGGCTATTGATAACTTGGCTTTAAAATATGATTGGGTTTTACTTTTAGATGCTGATGAGATTTTATTAGATGATATAAAGAATGAAATTGAGGCATCAATTAAAGATAAAAGTTATAATGGATTTGAATTACTTTTTCGACTTGAATTTTTAGGCAAACCATTGAATTTTGCACACCCAGGGTTGTATAAGACACTCTTATTTAGAAAAGGATTTGGATCTTATGAAAGATTAATAAATACTGAATATTCTAAAGATGAATTACCGATTGAGACACATGAACATTTTATAATAAATGGTAAAACTAAAAAACTTAAAAATCCTATTCTACACAGAAATGTAAATGATATACATGATTACATTCGTAAACATAATCATTATTCTGATTGGAATGCTGAGGTGATGTTAAATCCAATTGAATCTGAAATTAAACCTTCATTTTTTGGTAACCAAGCAAGTCGGAGAAGATATATAAGGTTAAAGTTTGAGAAAAATAGTTTATTTCCGTTATTTGTCTTTGTTTACTTTTATTTTTTAAGATTAGGATTTTTAGATGGAAAACCTGGATTTTACTTTTGTGGATTAGCAGCAATACAAACCTTTCATATACAAGCCAAAGTTTATGAGAAAATTAATAAATAATTTACTTAATAAAAAAGATGGCTCTTTATTAATCTTAAATTTGTCAATACCTTTCAATCAAAATGAGAAGCCTTCAAAAAATATGTTATCAATAATTAAATAATTTTAAAATGTGTGGAGTATTAGGAGTCATCGGAAAGAATACAGATGTTGATATAAGAAAATTAGGCTTGTGGCAAAATCATAGGGGGCCGGATACATGGGGAGAGTTCTCAAATCAATATATCAAGTTTGGTCATAACAGGTTATCAATACTTGATATCGAGTTAGGAAAACAACCAATGACAACAGCTGATGAAGATTATACTTTGGTGTTTAATGGTGAAATATATAATTATGCTGAAATTAAAAAAGAATTAATTAAGTTAGGTTGCAAGTTTGAAACTAAAAATTCTGACACAGAAGTATTACTCTTAGGATATAAAAAATTTGGTTTTAAAATATTTAATAAATTAAGAGGAATGTTTGCTGGCTGTGTTTATGATAGTCATAAAAATCAATGTATTTTATTTCGAGATTCTGTAGGTATTAAACCATTATATTATTTTAAAGATTCAGGGCAATTATTTTTTTCTAGTGAACTTAAACCTTTGATTAAATACATTAAATCTCCCGTATTTAATACTAATGAACTCCAACATTATTTCACCAATAGGTGTACTTCGCTAAATTCTACTTTTATTAAAGGAGCAAAAAAAGTTTTACCGGGAACTTTTGTGACAATAAATTGTGATAGTCTAGAGTATGTTACCACGAAATATAAATTACAAAAACAGTCAAAATCAAATCTTACTTATAAGCAGAAACTGAAGAAGTTGGATAAGCTTTTAGAAGCATCAGTTGCCAATCACATGATAAGCGATGTTCCTGTTGGTGTATTTCTTTCGGGTGGTGTTGACTCAAGTGTCATATCTTATTACTCTACCAAATTAAAAAAAATTAAAGCTTTTAATTTAGGCACAAAAAGTAAATGGGATGAAACAAGATTTGCAAAAATAGCGGCGGATGATTTAAATATGGAACTGGAGACTAAATACCTTTCTGATGATAATATATTAGATTATTTTGAGAAATGGGCTTATTACAATGACGATCCTGTAGCTGATCCGTCTGCAATGGCACTTATGGCGCTAACAGATTACGTTCGTTCAAAAGATTACAAAGTAATGTTAGCCGGTGAGGGCGCTGATGAATTATTTCTGGGATACAATATTTACATTAAATATATTTTATTTTCATATTTAAAATATATTCCAAATTTCTTATTGAATACTATACCATGGAATAAAACACAAATAATTGATTGGAGAAAATACAAATCTTTTTTCGGTGCAGGTCATATTTCGAATTTTAAGGAACGTAGTTTATTGCTAACTAACAATAATTTAAATGTTTCAAAAAATAATAATTCGAATGATTTTCATAAAGAATTCAAAGAAAAAGATTATGAAAATAGACTTCCAAATGACTTGTTAACAAGAACTGATAGAGCTACTATGGCATTTTCTATTGAAGCAAGAGTTCCTTTTCTAATAAATGAAATCATAGATTTTTCTGATTCATTAAAACTTAGTGATCTACTTGAGGTAAGAAAAAGTAATGGAAAAAAAATATTGAAAGATTTAGCTGTTAAGTACATTTCAAAGGGATTGATAAGAAGAAAGAAAAAAGGATTTGAAATCCCAATTGATATTTGGATACAGGAAAAATTCAATAAGCAAATTAATGCTTTTGTTAAAAGCAAAAATATTCCTGGCATAAACTATAAGGGTGTTGAAAAATTAATTACTCAGAGAAATTTTGCCTTGATATGGGCTTGGCTTGTTCTAGAAAAATGGTATGAAAACTGGTTTCTTGAGATTGTGAATGAGCCAATAATATCACCATATATTAATAAAAAAAGTTATAAGTTATAATGAATTTGGATTTAATTTTGGGTCATATTATTTCCACAAACATTAATCTTGATAATTACAAAATAAATGAAAATTGATTTAGAAAAATTATATCTTTCTTTGCCTTATATATTTCAATTATGTATTTTAAATCTTCAGGCTTTAATTATTTATAGACGAAGGTACAATAGTGATTTTTTTAATTATTTGAATTTTTACTCAAAATCAAATCCCAAAATTGTTAATATAAAGGATTTGAAGAAATTTTTAATTGAAGCTGAAAAAACACTATTTTGGAAAAAAATCTTTAAAAAATATAATTTTGAAGTAGAAAAATTTAATGACTTAACAGATCTTGAAAAGCTCCCAATTATTAATAAGAAAATCGTTAAAGAAAATATAAATGATATAATAAATTTGAAATACCTAAATGGTTCTAAAAACAATCACACAAGTGGTACAACTGGTTCAGGTTTAATATTTCCAGAGACCAGAGAGATGGAAAATAGACAATGGGCTGTATGGTGGAGATATAGAATTAATGTTGGCATTAAATTTGGTACTTGGTGTGGTTGGTTTGGAGGTAGAAGTATTTTAAATATAAATAAAAGATCAAAACCATATTGGATAAATAATTATCCTATGAAAATGACAATGTTTAGTGCTCATCATTTAAATTCTAAAACTGTAAAATTTTATTATGATAAAATATGTGATAAAAAATTATTATGGCTACATGGCTATCCATCTCAAATTACATTACTTTCAAACCTTATAATAGAAAATGATTTAGAAATTAATGACTCAGTTAAGTATATAACTTTTGGTGCAGAAAACTTACTTGAATCTCAGAAGATAATAATTAAAAAAGTTTTTAAAGCAGAACTCTATCAGAATTATGGGCTTGCTGAGGGAGTTTCTAATATAAGTTTAAATACAAGTAATGAATTTATTCCTGATCAAGATTTTGCCTACAGTGAATTTATTGCTGAAAATCAATTACCTCAAAACCAATATTGTATTATCGGAACTAATTATTACAATAATGCGTTTCCACTTATAAGATACGATACTGGTGATATTTTAACGGCTTACGACAATAAAAATTTTAAAATAAAATCAATAGATGGAAGGAATGAAGATTACATAACTTTAAAAAACGGTACAAAGCTTGGAAGATTAGATCATCTTTTTAAAGATATTATTAATGTTGAAGAGGCTCAAATTGTACAAGAATCTCTAGATAAAATTATAGTTAATATTGTTCCACACAAAAAATTCAATAAAGCTGTTGATGAGAAACTTATAATTTCAGAATTTCATAAAAGAACAGGAAAATATCTATCTATTAATATTCGTTATCAAAAAAAAATTAAAAGAACTAAAAACGGTAAATTAAAATTTGTAATATCAAAATTATAATTATGAAACAAATAATACAAGATCTAAAAAAAGGAGAAACAATCCTTGAAGATGTTCCGGTTCCAAGTGTAAGAGCAGGTAGTATATTGATTAAGACATCTCAAACTTTAGTTTCCTTAGGAACTGAGCGGATGTTAGTTGATTTTGGAAAAGCTAATTTCTTGCAAAAAGCAAAACAGCAGCCTGATAAAGTTAAAATGGTCTTAGATAAAATTAAATCTGATGGTCTGCGTCCAACTTTAGAAGCAGTCTTTAATAAACTAGGACAACCTTTACCACTTGGTTATTGTAATGTTGGTAGGATTATTGCAATTGGAAAAGGTGTGACAGAATTTTCAATTGGAGACAGGGTTGCTTCAAATGGTAATCATGCAGAATATGTCTGTGTGCCAAAGAACTTAGCAGCAAAAATACCTGATAATGTTTCGGATGAAGAAGCTGTTTTTACTGTAATTGGTGCAATTGGGTTGCAAGGTATTAGATTATTAAAACCAACTTTTGGAGAAACTATAGTTGTTGTTGGATTGGGCTTGATAGGCTTAATTACCTCAGAGCTTTTAATTGCAAATGGTTGTAATGTTATTGGTTTTGATTATGATTCAGAAAAAATTAGAATTGCAAATTCTAAAGGTATAGTAGCAATTAATCCTTTAGAAGGGACTAATCAGGTGAACTTTGTTGAATCTTTCACTAATGGAGTCGGAGCAGATGGAGTTATAATTACAGCTTCAAATAAAAGTGATGAAATTATTTCGCAATCAGCAAATATGTGTAGAAAAAGAGGACGCGTAATATTAATTGGAGTTGTTGGATTAAATATTAATAGATCAGAATTTTATGAAAAAGAAATTTCATTTCAAGTTTCTTGCTCATATGGCCCTGGCAGATATGATAATAATTATGAGCAAAAGGGTATAGATTATCCTATTGCGTATGTTAGATGGACAGAGAAAAGAAACTTTGAAGCAATATTGAATGCTATTTCGTCAAAAAAAATAGATGTTAAATCTCTAATAACTGAAAAATTACCCCTAAAGGACTATCAAAAAATTTACAATAATATAAGTGATTCAAAATCTATAGCATCTATATTAGAGTATTCATCATCAGATGAACGAGATAAAACTATTAACATAATAGACAAAACTTTTGATTCTCAAAATGGAGTTATTGGTATTATTGGTTCAGGTAATTTTACAAGTTCAACAATACTACCAGCTTTAAAAAAGTTGAATGCAAAAATTAGTTTTATTGCTAGTTCAAATGGACTTTCTTCAACTTTGTTAGCTAAAAAATTTAAAATACATAATTCAACAACTGACTATAAAGAAATATTAGATGACAATAAAGTTGATCTAGTTTTTATAACTACACGACATAATTTGCATGCCAAAATGGTAAACGAAATTATTAATTCAGGAAAAAGTGTATTTGTAGAAAAACCATTAGCTCTTAATGAAAAGGAATTAGAATTAATAATTAAAAATTATAAAAAAAATGATGTGAATCTTTCTGTTGGTTTTAATAGAAGGTTTGCTCCTCTTGCAATACAGATGAAAAAACTTTTAGGAAATGATAATAATCCATTAAATATTATAGCTACAATGAATGCTGGATATGTACCTAAAGATTCATGGGTTCATGATATGGAGATTGGAGGAGGTAGGATAATAGGTGAAGCTTGTCATTTTATTGATTTATGTATATATCTTACAGGCTCTTTAGTTAAGGAAGTTTGTATGAACAGTATGGGAAGATTCGTTGAGGAAAATACAGATAATTGTAGTATTATATTAAAGTTTGAAAATGGCAGTAATGCTGTTATTAATTATTTTTCTAATGGAAATAAATCATATTCTAAAGAGAGAATAGAAGTTTTCTCACAACAAAGAACACTAATTATGGATAATTGGAGAAAATTAAGTGGTTTTGGTTTTAAGTCTTTCTCAAGCTCTTCATCAAGACAAGATAAGGGACATTTAAATCAATTTTCTTGTTTGTTAAATCAACAAATAAATGGTGGAAATGCAATTATTCCTTTTAATGAAATTATAAATACTTCTAAAGCTTCATTTGCAGCAATAAGATCAATGAAAGAGAAAAAGTGGATTTCCATAAAATAAGTTTATATTTTAATACTATAAAATATTTGAAGTTAACTCAAATATTTTATCGGGTCTATTATTTATTAAAAAAGAATAAAAGACAACCTTCAAAAAAGATAATACTAAAGCCTGTAAGGCCTATAAATTGGCAAAATATCTTGAATTATAGTGTGAGTTTTGATCATAAAAATAAATCATTTACATATTTAAATTTAAATTATCAGTATGACAAACACATTAATTGGAACTATGATAAATATGGGATGTTATGGACATTCAACTTAAATTATTTTGACTTTTTACATCAAAAAAATATTGATAGTAAAATAGCTCTCGATTTAATAAATAATTATTGTAATACAAATACTATCAAAGATGGTTTTGAGCCATATGTTATATCTCTAAGAGGAATTAACTGGATTAAGTTTCTTTCTGAAAAAAAAGTTAAAAGCAAAAAAATTGATAATTTTCTTTATAGCCAGTATTATTTTCTATCTAATAATTTAGAATATCACCTTTTAGCCAATCATTTACTTGAAAATGCATTTTCTTTACTTTTTGGATCATATTATTTTCAGAATAATAAATTTTACAAAAAATCTAAGAAAATTTTATTTAAAGAACTAAATGAACAAATTCTTAATGATGGAGCTCATTTTGAATTATCTCCAATGTATCACAAGATTATTTTTTTTAGATTATTGGAATCAATTAATTTAATTCAATTAAATAAAAATTGGAAACAAGATAATCTATTAATCTTTTTAGAAAAAAAAGCTGCAGAGATGTATGTGTGGTTAAGAAATATTACATATCGAAGTGGAAAAACTCCAATGGTTAATGATTCAACTAATAATATATCATTTAGCTCATCTGAATTATTTAGTTATGCAGAAAGTTTAAAGATTAAAAAGATTTCATTACCATTATTCGAATCTGGATACAGAATGGTGAAAAATAATTTGTACGAAATGTTTATTGACGTTGGAAATATTGGTCCAGACTATCAACCAGGTCATGCTCACAGTGATACTCTTTCATTT
>Ga0160422_10002399_pt1 | contig 11738 bp, 13 predicted proteins | sample Fk160mmetaG_FD_108192 | JGI IMG/M metagenome (GOLD analysis project Ga0160422, IMG submission 108192) | Marine microbial communities from the Central Pacific Ocean - Fk160115 60m metaG | ecosystem: Environmental > Aquatic > Marine > Oceanic > Photic zone | place: The Central Pacific Ocean... | reverse complement strand
CCGTGGTCTACGTGGGCAATAATGGCAATATTTTTAATGGGATTCATCAAAAGCTATTTTTAAGGGGCAAATGTACATTTAATTTTAGGACTTTTGGGTTTTATTCTGATAAGCTTAACGCTCAAATTTGCTTATATTTGTCCTCAAACTACTGATGAGACAATGCAACTTCAAAACATTCCAAAACTAAAACATCTAGATACCAAACAATTTTTTTTGATTGCAGGCCCTTGTGCTATTGAGGGTGAAACCATGGCTTTAAAGATCGCGGAACAAGTTTGTGAACTGACCGATAAGCTCAGAATCCCCTATATATTCAAAGGCAGTTTTAAAAAAGCCAATCGAAGCCGCATTGATAGCTTTACAGGGATTGGGGACGAGAAAGCACTTAAAATACTCCGCAAAGTAACTGAAACTCTTGCGGTTCCTACCCTGACGGACATTCACCAAATTAAAGATGCTTCCATGGCTGCTTACTATGTGGATATACTTCAAATTCCTGCTTTTTTGGTGAGGCAGACTGATTTATTAGTGGCAGCAGCCAAAACTTCCAAAGTTGTCAATCTTAAAAAAGGACAGTTAATGAGTCCAGAGTCCATGCAGCACGCGGTTAGAAAAGTCAAGGACAGTGGAAATGAAAAGGTATGGATTACAGAACGAGGAACTATGTTTGGCTATCAGGATATGATCGTGGATTTTCGGGCTATACCAACCATGCGTCAATATGCAACTACTGTTTTAGATGTGACTCATTCTCTACAACAACCAAATCAAAATACTGGAGTCACTGGTGGTCGTCCTGATATGATTGAAACCATCGCCAGGGCAGGCGTCGCAAACAATGTAGATGGTCTTTTTATAGAAACACATTACGATCCCTCTAAAGCTAAAAGTGACGGTGCCAATATGTTGCATCTGGATCAACTCGGACCGCTTCTAAAGAACTTGGTGGCCATCAAAGAGACAATCAACAGTCTTTAATCTTTTAGAGGCTTTTTAGTTTCAATGCTATTAAATCCATATTTATCCACTAAATAAACCAATGCAGTCATTGTGGCTGCCCCCAACTCTAATTCTCGTTTGTTGACAGCATCAAAAGTATCATTCGATGCGTGATGGTGATCAAAATAACGCTGTGAATCAGGTGCTAGGCCTGCCAACACAACCGACTCATCTTTTAAAGGACCTATATCGGCACCACTGCCGCCTTTCTTAAAGTAATGGATGAGATAAGGTTCAAAAAGAGATTTCCAATTTAAAATTTGACTGATTTTATAGTCGGGTCCATCAAAAGAAAAACCTCTAGGTGTAAAGCCTCCAGAATCACTCTCTAGGGCAAAAATATGTTTTTCCCCTTTTTGGTTGGCAACTTTGGCATATTTCAAGCCGCCTCGAAGTCCATTTTCTTCATTCATAAAAAGCACCACACGAATGGTTCTCTTAGGCCGTACCCCTGTTTGTTTTAAAAGCCTTAACACATCCATAGACTGTACACAACCCGCACCATCATCATGAGATCCATCCCCCAAATCCCATGAGTCTAAATGGGCGCCTACTATGATAATTTGGTTGGGGTACTGAGTTCCGGTGATTTCACCAATAACATTATAGGACTGTACATCTTCTAATTGCCTGCAATTTTGTTTGAAATAAAATTTAATATCCGGATCTAGTTTTAACAAACCGCTCAGTCGCTCTGCATCGTTGGTACTGATAGCCGCAGAAGGGATGCGATCTTTAACAGCCGTATCTCCATAGGACATGGCCCCAGTGTGTGGCAAATTGTCCAGGCGTAAATTCATGGAACGTACAACAGTTCCCAAAGCACCGAGTTTTGCCGCTTCTTTGGCGCCATTGTAACGCTGGTTAACACAGCCGCCGTATGCTTCAAAAGTCGATATCAAATCTGCTCGCATGGGTCGGTTTAAAAAAACGATTTTACCCTCAATTTCTGATCGTGACTTGGTTTTAATTTCGTCAACACTTTGGACTTCAATGACTTTGGCTTTTATGCCTTCCAAGGGTGTAGCCACAGAGCCACCCAAAGCACATAAGTTAACAGGGATTGTTTGACCCGGAGCTATTTCTATATATGAAAATTCAGGATTTCCACGGACCCATTTAGGGACCATTACTGGCTGAAGCCAGACACGATCCAAGCCTAATGTTTCTAGTTGCGACTTGGTGTATTCAACGGCTAATTCTGCGTTAAGTGAGCCTGATAGACGCCCTCCAATTTCATTGGAAAGGTAGTCCAACCATTGGTAACTTTTTCCATTGGTGAGAGACATCTTATAAATATCTCGAAGCTGCAAACTGTCATCATCCGTGTCTTGAGCACCAAGACTTGTGGTTGCTACAAAAAAAAGCGTGATTTGAATAAAGCGGGATTTTAAATTCATTAAAAACATTCTATTTGTAAATATAATATAGCTAAGAGATTTTGATCTATAATAAAATCATAAATCTCAAGACTTGCTTGCAAATGCATTCACGTCAGAATCACTAATTTCGTCTGATCCCAGTATGATTAGCCGTTCAATCACATTTCTCAACTCCCTAATATTTCCAGTCCAATCGTAACTTTTTAAAAGTGCAATGGCTTTTTTTGAAAACTGCTTTGGCGCAGTGCCATGTGTTTGGGCTATTTCAACACTAAAAAAATCAATGAGTTCAGGAATGTCGTCTCGCCGCTTGTTCAGGGCTGGAACTTCAATCAATATGACTGCCAATCGGTGGAATAAGTCTTCTCGAAAACGCCCCTCAGAAATTTCTGTTTTTAAATCTTTATTGGTGGCAGCAACCACGCGAACATTGACCTTGATATCTTTATCACTACCCACCCGCTGAACTCTGTTTTCTTGCAAAGCACGTAAGACTTTCGCTTGAGCAGAGAGACTCATGTCTCCAATTTCGTCCAAAAATAAAGTACCTCCATGAGCGGTTTCAAATTTCCCTGCTCTGTCCTTGTTGGCACTTGTAAAAGCGCCTTTTATATGTCCAAATAACTCACTTTCAATAAGTTCACTGGGAATTGCAGCACAGTTAACCTCTACCATGGCAGCCTTGTTGCGATTGCTCTTTTGATGAATCCAATGAGCGACCAATTCTTTACCAGTACCGTTGGGACCCGTAATTAAAACCCGGGCTTCAGTTGGCGCAACTTTTTCGATGATGGATTTTATGCTTAAAATCTCTTTGCTGCTACCGATCATTTCGTATTTTTTACTAATTCGGCGTTTAAGGCGTTTGTTCTCAAGGACCAATTCTTTGCGGTCCAATGCATTTCTAACAGTATTTAAAAGTCTATTGAGGTCTGGAGGTTTGGAGATATAATCAAAGGCGCCTAGGCGCATGGTGTTGACCGCCGTTTCCAAATCCCCATGACCCGATATCATAACAATTGGAATTTCTGGTTTGATTTTTTTGGCGGCTTCCAAGACCTCAACACCATCCATTTTTGGCATTTTAATATCGCACAATACAAGATCAAAATCTTCCCTTTTGATCAGCTCTGTTCCTGACAAGCCATCAACGGCCTCAAAGACTTGGTAAAGAGGATTTTCCTCAGATAAAATCTTTAGTAAAACGCGGCGAATGGCCTCTTCATCTTCTATTATTAATATTTTAGACATTTATTTCAGCCCTTTAAACAAATTAATATTTTAACCATTTTACAAGATCTCTGTAGCTGGGTTTTTTCCCATACATCAAAATACCCACTCTGTAAATTTTTGCAGCAACCCAAACAGTGATTACAAAAGTAATGACTAAGACCGTAAGAGACAACAATTGTTCCCACAATGGAACTCCAAAAGGAATTCGCATAAGCATGACTATGGGTGAGGTAAATGGAATATAAGAAAAAACAATAGATATACTGCCGTGGGGATCTTCTAAAACAGTAAAAAATCCGACGTAAAAAGCCAAAATAAGAGGCATAATGACGGGTAATATAAATTGCTGAGTATCTGTTTCATTGTCTACAGCGGCTCCAATTGCAGCGTAAAGCGAGCTGTAAAGCAAATAACCCCCCGCAAAAAATAATATAAACGCAATGATTAAATTAAAGATTGGTAGGCCCCATAAATCATTGATCAATCCTTGAATTTCTGAATTAACTACTTGATTGTTTAAGGCCTCTGTCATCATGTCATTCTGTGGCGTGGCCGAGAAGTCCACTCCTAAGAAAAAAGAAGCTGCTGTCATCAACAGGCCCAGTAAAACAATCCAAAGAGCAAATTGCGTGATTCCAGCAAGAGAGGTCCCAAATATTTTTCCCAACATCAACTGAATCGGTTTTACAGATGAGACAATGATCTCTATAATGCGACTTGTTTTTTCTTCAATTACACTGCGCATAATTAAATTGCCGTAAATAATGATAAACATAAAGAGTAAATAGCCGGAAAGCACACCAAATCCCAATTTCATAAAACTTCCAGTTTTAGAAGTCTTGACACCCTCGTAGCTCTGTTGGTTGAGATTGACATAGGTTTTTGCAGCTTTAATTTTGGACAAATCAACCCCTGCTTTTTCAAGCTTTAATTCTTTTAAACGAATTTCTATTTTAGATTCTAAGCCTGTCACAAAAGTCAAAGAAGGTGCTTCTTCAGAAAGAAATTTAATGTGTTTGGATACGGAATCCAAAGGGTGGTTAGGAATGTATAAAAGTCCATAGGAATTATTTTGACTGCTCAGTGTTTTGGCGGTCTCCAAGTCCATACTTTCGAGATAGTGATAAATCGTATAGTCATTTGAAACCAATGCGCCTTTTAAAAACCCCGCTTGGTCCAATACAGAAATTGTTCTTACTTTTTCATTGTTAACGGAAGTTAAGTATGTCACCAAGGCTATAAGGCCAACCATTATTAATGGAGTTAGAAAAGTCATTAAAATAAAGGACTTGTTTTTGACTTTTGCCAAATACTCTCTTTTGATGATTAATATTAAATGGTTCATAGTCCGTTGTTTTTGACCGTTTGAATAAAAATCTCACTGGCGGTAGGTATAAGTTCCTTGTAGTGATTGATAGAGGCATTTTGACTTAAAAACGCCAAAAGGTCATCAGAGCGATCACCAGAACCAAGTTTGACGTTGAGCTTTAAATCATCTCCTAGTGACTTAAAGTCTGCATTCGTAACATCAAAACGTTCTGCTATCAAACGCTTAAGTTGATTTTTGTTTGAGGTTGACAGTCCAACTTCAAAGCTGTTGGTTTTATATTGGCGCTTGATATCGACCAGTTTACCATCCAATATTTTTTTAGATTCGTGAATCAGTGCAATGTGGTCACAGAGTTCCTCAACAGATTCCATTCGGTGGGTAGAAAAAATAACCGTGGCTCCCTCATCCCTGAGTTGTAAGATTTCATCTTTGATGAGATTGGCATTAATCGGGTCAAAACCAGAAAACGGTTCATCAAAAATTAACAACTTAGGCCGGTGTAAAACCGTCACTACAAATTGAATTTTCTGGGCCATCCCTTTGGAAAGTTCTTGAGTTTTTTTATCCCACCAATGGGATATTTCTAATTTTTCAAACCAGTGTTTTAGGCGGTTTTTAGCAACATTGTAAGACAATCCTTTGAGCTGTGCTAAATAAAGGGCCTGCTCGCCTACCTTCATAGACTTGTAAAGACCCCGCTCTTCAGGTAAATAACCAATTTGTTGAACGTGATGGAGCTCTAAAGGGGCTCCATCAATAAAAACTTGACCACTGTCAGGCATGGTAATCTGATTGACAATTCTGATAAGGGTTGTTTTGCCTGCACCATTAGGTCCTAGTAATCCAAAAATACTGTGCTTTGGAACCTTTATAGAAACGTTGGAAAGTGCTTGAAAGTCTCCGAAATTTTTAGAAACCTCAAGAACTTCTAAGAGATCCTTCATTAATTTTTGATTTACAAATTTAGACGCTTATTTCAAACAAGCGTTACATTGTAAAGTTAAAAAATATACAGAAATACTAATGATTAGGAAAACATATCTTTGACCTTCTCAAAAAACGATTTGTCTGAGCTCTCTGGCTTTGGATTAAAATGCTCATTGTTTCGCATTTTTTCGAAAAATTTCTTCTGATCCTTGTTGAGGGTTTTTGGCGTCCAGACATTTATATGGACTAGTAAATCGCCCTTGTTATAGCCATTAAGATTGGGGATGCCCTTACCGCGAAGACGCAGTATTTTTCCAGACTGTACACCAGGTTCAATTTTGAGTCGCACTTTTCCAGTAACGGTGTCAATTTCTACCGAAGATCCCAAAATTGCATCTGGCAGGCTGATGTACAAATCGTAATGTAAATTATCACCCTCTCTTTGTAATTTTGGATGTGGCGCTTCAGAAATCGCAACCAATAAATCGCCTGAGATGCCATTTCCGGGAGCGGCATTTCCCTTTCCGCTGACTTTTAGTTGCATCTCGTCCTCCACACCTGCAGGAATTTTAATTGAAACAGTTTCCTCCTCAATCACAAATCCATTGGCATCGGCATTGGAAGGACGCTGATCAATCATTTGTCCTGTTCCGCCGCAAACATTACAGGGTGATGCTGTTTGCATTCGACCCAGAATGGTATTAGTGGTTCTTGTCACTTGGCCAGTACCATTGCATGTAGTACATGTTTTATAGGTCACGCCTTTTGCCTGCTTTTTCCGTTTTACTTTCACTTTTTTCTCAACACCATTGGCAATTTCTTCCAAAGTGAGCTTGACGCGAATTCTTAAATTGCTACCTCTGGGAGTTCTCTGTCGCTGACCGCCAAAACCGCTAAAACCACCACCGCCAAATGCATTCCCAAAAATATCACCAAACTGACTGAAAATGTCATCCATGTTCATTCCACCGCCGCCAAAGCCACCAGTACCTTCAAAAGCTTGGTGGCCATATTGATCATACCTCGCTTTTTTATTGGCATCACTCAACACTTCGTAGGCTTCTGCAGCAGTTTTAAATTTTTCCTCAGCGGATTTATCATTAGGGTTCTTATCGGGATGGTATTTGATAGCCATTTTCCGATATGCCTTTTTGATCTCTGATGAGGAGGCGTTTTTTGAAACCCCTAAAACTTCGTAATAATCCTGCTTTGCCATACTCCTTTGGATGTTTAAATATAAGTTATTGACCGATGACCACCTTTGGAAAACGTATCACTTTATCGCTTAGTTTGTAACCTTTTTCGATGACATCTATTATTTTGCCCTTTAGGTCTTCCGTGGGAGCAGGGATTTGAGTAACAGCCTCGTGATCATCTGCATCAAAAGTGTCCCCTTTTTTGACCTCAACGACGCGCAGTCCTTTTTGCTGTAGTATTGAACTAAATTTATTTTTTATCAACTCAACTCCTTTGGATAGCTCCGTTTCTTCGTGTTTGGACATTTCGTGTAAGGCACGATCAAAATCATCCAAAATTGGTAACAATGATTTGATAACATCTTGACTTGCGGTTGAAAAAAGCTCTACTCTTTCTTTTGAGGTTCGGCGTTTGTAATTTTCAAACTCAGCAAACAAACGCAAGAATTTGTCTTTCTCATTAGAAAGTTCAGCATTGAGTTCTTCCTCTACTGTGAGTTTTATTTTTTTTTCAACGTTGACAGACTCTTTGGTCTGTTTGGTTTTTGCCTTTGTTTTTGGTCCCTTCTTTGTCATGCTCAAGTAAGTTATGTATTTAATACCTTATGCTTTGGGCAAAAGTACTGCCATTATTGAAAAAATGTCAAAATGTCACCTATTTTTTTAAGTGTATGGCACAAGGCCATGTTCAAACAAGGCTTTTTAAAGCCGCTGAGATCTCATGAAATTTAAATTTAAAGCCTGTTTGTTGGATTTTCTTAGCGCATACGCGTTGACTCTCAAGAACAATCGCAGACATCTCACCAAGCATCAATTTTAAAAGAGATTCAGAGACATTTGGGAATACTATAGGCTTTTTTAGAACACAGCCGATGGCTGTTGTCATTTCTGATTGCTGAACAGGGTTGGGGGCTACAGCATTGAAAACACCCTCAATTCTTAATTTTAAAACATGTGAAATAAGTGCCACTAAATCTTCAATATGAATCCAAGACTGCCATTGATCTCCATTACCCAAAACCGCCCCCATATAATTTCTTATTGGAAACATCATTTTTGGTAGTGCCCCTTTTTTTGCATCTAGTACAATTCCAATTCTCAAAATAGAAACTTTTAGGTTTTCCATATCAAAAGAGCGAACGGCTGCTTCCCACCTGTGAACCACTGAGCTGAGATATGAATTGCTAGAAAATTGGGCATCTTTTTCTTCGTAGTAATGGGTAATGGAGTTGGCATAGATGCCAATGGCACTGGCTGAAATAAGATGCTTTATGGGAAAATTATGTGTTTTTACATTATGGGCCAAAACTTCTAAGGACTTCACTCGACTATTTGTAATCCTGTTCTTTGCCGCTTTGGTCCAACGTTGTGCAATAGGTGCACCCGCTAAATTAACAATCGACTCTACACCCTCTAAACTTTGTAGATCTATTTCATTACCAATTGGATTCCAATAAAACTCTTTGACATTGGGCTTTGGATTGGTCTTAGGTTTTTGGGTAGTCAATGTATGGACAAAATAGCCTTGATCCAATAGGGATTTCATTAGTGCTTTTCCAATTAATCCAGATGCGCCAGTTATTAAAATAATTTTTGACATAATCAAAAATATTGAAACAAAAGGTTGGAGTGTGTTAAAAAAGGATGTTTAACAAATATTTATGTCTAAAGAAAAAAGGGATTCAAATTTTGGAAGCTCTTAACATCTCGCGCTTGCCTGGTGGGCCAGGCAAACGCTCAACTTTAAAGCCCACGGATTGCATATGACGCCGCACACTGCCCTTGGCGCAATATGTGACTAAGATTCCATTAGGCCTTAAGGCCTGAAACATATTTTCAAAAATAGAAGCTTCCCAAAGTTCGGGTTGAACTCTGGGACAAAAAGCATCAAAATAAATAATGTCAAAAAAACTAAGATCCTTTATTTTTGTAAAAACTTCTCTTCTTTTCAAAAGCTTAAAGTGAGGTAATATTTTATATTCTTCGCCCCAATTTTCTTTGTGAATGGCATTAAAAAAAGAAGGCTCACAACCTATTAAATTGGGATATTGGAGTGCTTCTAGTTCTTTGACTTTTACGGGGTAAGCATCGATTCCATGATAGTTGATTTCAATGGGTTTTATCATAGATTCCAAGACTGTTAATAGAGTGTTGAGCCCAGTTCCAAAGCCCATTTCCAAAATACTTATTGAAGTTTGGTCGGGATAACGCTTGAGGTAGGTTTTATAACCTGCCTCTATGTACACATAACGCGCTTCTTGTAAGGCTCCGTGAAGGGAATGGTATTGTTCATTCCATGCTTCAATTTTTATGGTCTTTGAGCCGTCAGATGTGGTTACAATGGAACGTTTTGAATTGATATCCGTAGATTTATTGGGCAATTAAAACACCCTCAGCTATAAAGCTATGGGTGTTCTTAGGCTCGGTTATGGCCGCTATCTCGGCCTCAGTGGCAGCAGCATCCTGGGCATAATGCCGTAGGTCTGGAACTGATGTTTGGGTTTTAAAAGCTTGGCCTTTGATAATGACTTCTCCGGAAGCATCTGTTGGAACAAAAAAACCATAATCCTTAAAGCGCACCATGAGGTCTTCCTCGTCGGTTAATGGAAGTCGCATCCAGCAGCCCTTTTTGGAGCAGACTTCCTTTATGACCCCTTTTATTACCATATTTACTGTGTCGGATCCATTTGTCATTAGTCTGCTAAAATCTTTTGTTGAAATCACATGGTCAACTTCAAAAGAATTGCCATGTAAAGAATAGGTAACAGATTTCATAAAAACAGCCGTGCGTGCGGGATTTTTCTTCTTACAGTTAAAGACCATAAGGCAAATTAAAGCCAATGAGAATACCTTGTTCATATAAAAAAATTAGACCCTTAAATATAATAACTTTTTAAAGATGTCTGTTACATTAAGTTATGAATTTATTAATTTTGTAGAGACTATAATTTAACATCCTGATATGGATTCTTTGAAAATAACAAGAACGCAACATTCCAAGCTTAAGGGAGTTGATTTTAACAATCTAGGGTTCGGAAATACGTTTTCTGATCACATGTTGGTTTGCGATTATAAAAATGGTCAGTGGGGCAAAGCTGAAATTTTGCCGTTTCAAAGCATTTCACTTATGCCATCAGCCAAAATCTTTCACTATGGACAGTCTATTTTTGAGGGCATGAAAGCTTATAAAGATCAAGATGAAAATACATGGTTGTTTCGTCCTGAGGAAAATTTTAAAAGGCTCAATAAATCAGCCAAGAGGCTTGCCATTCCAGAGCTGCCAAAAGCTGTGTTTTTTGAGGGTTTGAAAGCTTTAATAAAACTAGACAATGCTTGGATTCCAAATGCGCCAGGCAGTTCTCTGTACATTCGTCCTATTATCTTTGCAACAGGTGACGGATTTCATGCTTCTCCTGCAGATGCGTATCGCTTTTTAATTGCTACTGCACCCTCTGGCCCCTATTTTTCAGGACAAGTGAAAGTCCTTATTGAACAAACATATTCGAGATCTGCTAACGGTGGTGTCGGCTTTGCCAAAGCGGGTGGAAATTATGCAGCTCAGTTTTATCCTACGCAGTTGGCTATTGAAAAAGGTTACAATCAGGTAATATGGACCGACGATACCACCCACGAATATATCGAAGAAGCAGGCGCAATGAATATTTTTATACGCATTAACGACACCTTGATCACAGGGCCAACTAGCGATCGAATCCTTGATGGAGTCACTCGAAAAAGCATCATTGATATCGCCAAAAGCGAAGGGATCCCCGTGGAAGTCCGTAAATTTAAAGTATCAGAATTAATTAATGCCTCACAAAAAGGCAGTCTTAAAGAAATGTTTGGCGCTGGTACCGCAGCTGTCGTCTCACCTATTTCTGCCTATGGTTTTAAGGGAAAAGACTTTGAGCTGCCTGTCATTGAGAACCCCTATGCTTCGCTTATGAAAAAACGCATCACATCGATTCAAACCAATAAATCAGACGACCCATTTGGATGGCGATTTAAAGTTTAAATAATCACTTCTCAATTATTGATTTTATATTTGGCTTAAAATAATGAGGACCCTTGAGTACTTTACCATCTTTCCTGTAAATTGGCTGACCATTAGCTCCCAACTTGCTCATATTACTGCGCTGAATTTCATTAAAAACGGCCTCAATTTTGTCTTGCATTCCATGTTCAATAATAGTACCGCACAAAATATATAGCATATCCCCGAGGGCGTCGGCAACCTCAACCAAGTCATTGGATTGAGCGGCCTCAAAATACTCTTGATTTTCCTCTTTCATCAAATCAAAACGAAGTTTGTTTTTAGCAGGGCCTAGATCGGCTTTAGGTGTAGATCTATAGCCAATATTAAAGGCTGTGTGAAAGGCTTTAACGGCTTCAATTATGTTTTTCATTGGTTGTTATTTTTTGTAATTTTACGATATTAAAAATACAAAATATGTTCAGTAGCGGACAATTAATTTTTGGAATTATTTTTGCTGTAGTGTTTGTATTCGTTCTGGTGATGACCTACAGAAAAGACGCCAACTTACACAAAAAATACTACAAAGGCGTTTTTTGGATTTTAATAATTTTTATCGCATTTATATCAGGCATCGCAGCTATCAAATTCCTTCTTGGATATTAATTATATTTTACAATGAAACAAGTTTTTTT
>Ga0160422_10002398_pt1 | contig 11739 bp, 7 predicted proteins | sample Fk160mmetaG_FD_108192 | JGI IMG/M metagenome (GOLD analysis project Ga0160422, IMG submission 108192) | Marine microbial communities from the Central Pacific Ocean - Fk160115 60m metaG | ecosystem: Environmental > Aquatic > Marine > Oceanic > Photic zone | place: The Central Pacific Ocean... | reverse complement strand
TCCGAGACTGCGATATCGTAGCCAGCAGACAGGGCGAAATACTCGACCTCATCGTCAAAATAGCCATAGGTGGCGGACAATCCCAGGTCGCCAATGGCATACCCAGCGGAGAACTCCCAATAGAGATCGTATGTGTAACTGTCGCTCTCGTCGTAATAGGCAGCGACTCCCAGAGAGACTCCTGAGATTTCTGTGCCTACGGAAACGTAGGGCTCGATGTCATCCCCAATGGTGGGATCGACGCCAAAGTAAGAGTAATTAGTGATGCCGACTGCAAGACTGAAGCTCCCGAGATCCTTGGAGACTTCGCCATAGACGTCGAGTTCATTACCACCACCACTGGTGAAGGTGTCTGAATACGATATTCCTGAGAAGGAAGCATACCAGATTCCAGCGGTGAATCCGAGCTCGCCGAGTCCTCCTAGTTCACCCGAACCAGAAGCCTCCAGCCCGAAGTCAAAGAGGTCATTACCAAGGAAGCTACCGCGGTAGACATACTCAGACGAGTAGCCAGCGCTGATACTGACCGAAATGTCTGAGGGAGGCACCGGGGCGATTGGGGCAGGAGAGTCACCGGCAAGGGAGAGGCCGGAGAAAAGAGCCGACCCGGCAAGGATTGTAAGCTTGGTTAATAAGGTTTGCTTCATAACTGTCCTGCAGTTTTACCGTGAGAAAATCTATTTGGCAATTAATAGAATCATGTAAACCAGACGGTTCGGACACATGAGGGAGCTGAAAGGTATCTCCTCAGGGGTAGGGCGGACTCCGATTGGGACAAAAGTTCGCTGGCAAACAGGGTTTTCCCTTAGTTGCAGGGTTTCAGCAGTCAAGGCAAGCAGTTGACAAGAAAGCTGGGATCTCCGATCAAACCTCTCGCAGGAGGTCCCTGCTGTTCCACAGATACTGCAGGCCGGAGAGGACGGTGAGAATCAGGGAGAGCCAGAGGAACGTTGGCATGAGCCAGCTTTCCGGCTGAGCTAGCTGTGCAAGAAACCGCTCCTGCTCCCCGAGCGATTCAAGAAAAAGCCACGTCAGGGCGGTTATACAGAAACCAATCTGGCATGATGTTTTCCATTTTCCGCTCCAGTCAGCGGCTATCACGCGACCCTTTTCTACGGCGATCTGGCGGAGACCTGTGACCAGGAACTCACGGGCAAGAATGACGACAACCATCCATACGGGGCAGAAGCGTTCTTCGTGGGCGCAGAGAAAGATGAATGCGGAAGCCGTGAGTATCTTGTCCGCAATCGGATCGAGTAATTTACCAAGAGAAGTCACTAGGCCCAACCTGCGCGCGAAATACCCGTCAAGGAAATCAGTGACAGCGGCGACGATGAATGCGAAGAGTGCAACGCCATATCCCATCCGTGTTCCCTGCATGAAGCCAACCACGAAAACCGCGGTAAGAACCAAGCGTGAGACTGTAAGCGAGTTTGGGAGGTTCAACGGGCGCACTGTGGGGGCAAGATGCGCCTGAGTCCAACACCTTTAGCGATCTTGCAGAAGAGAGTGCTCCGGCAGACGGCTGCGGATCCTCACGGGCTCTCAGGTCTCTCATTCTTGTCATTTTTGACAAACTGAGGGTCAGTAAGGGTCCGGAGAAAGGCCACGAGAGCCTGCTTATCCCTCGTGGTCAATCCGAGCCCCTTCCTAGGGTGCTTGGCTAGATTAGGATCCAGGCTTGAGCTGCGGTGGAGACCAGAATTGTAGTGCTCGATGACTTCCTCGAGAGTCTCGAAACGCCCATCATGCATATAAGGTGCAGTGAGGGCGATATTGCGAAGCGAGGGCGTGATGAAGAGATTTCGGTCAGTCTCCCTGCCTGTGACCAGTTCGAGTCCAAGGTCGATTTCGTCAGGTATGCCGTTGTTGTGAAAACGATGATTGGTGAAGAGAGCGCCGCCATGGCAGTGAAAGCAATCGGCCCCCTTAAGTCCGCGGCGAGGATCATACTCGGTCATGAACAGCTCAAATCCCCGTTTTTCTGTTTCGCTGAGTTCGCTCTCTCCTCTTGCGGCCTTATCGAAGCGCGAGTCGTATGAGGTTTTGGTCAGCAAGAACTGTTCAAGGGCGATCCCAAGACGCTCTGGAGAGATACCCTTGCTCCCGAAGGCTGACTCGAACATAGGACCGTAGCCTGTGGATTCGAGCTCATCTATCACGTTAGGCAGGGATTCGTGCATTTCGATGGCACTCTGAATGGGATGGAGCACCTGTTCCCTCAGGGAGGGAGAACTTCCATCCCAGAAAAAAGATCCTTTCCAGGCAAGGTTGAAGAGAGGCATGGAATTCCGAGTCCCAAGAGAACCATTTGCTCCTTCACTGAAGCGCCGGGGGTCCGAGAGAGCATGAGCGTCCTGGTGACAGGAGGAGCAGGACTGTTTGTTCGTTGCGGAGAGAATGGGATCCTTGAAAAGCCTCTCGCCGAGGCGCACGCGCTCGTTGGTAAGGGGGGGAGATGTGGGCAGGACGGGGATAGGGAAGCCTCTGGCGATTTCAAAGCGATAAGGAGTGCCAACGAGAGGCGTTCGAGACGAAAATTCTGACGCGGTGGAGAGTTGGGCCTTCCTCACTCCTCGAAGCGTGAAAGCATCCGAGAGCCGGTGCTTGAGTTGCCTTGCGACTGGATCATCCCTTCTAGAGTGAGTTGAGGGATTGAGGCCAATTTCGAGAGGGAGGGCGCCACCGAAAATACGGTCAACATGGACATCGATTTCGAGGACTGCCGGGGTGTCCAGGTTGAGGTCAATCGGGAGTGAAATCACTACCCTGTTGCGTGGTTTGCCAAGATGATAGGCGAATCCGTCTGTACTTCGGTTGTCGAAAAGATGCCCCTCGGCAGCGAGAAAGATGTATCCACCCTGAGGGGTCCAGTGGAGGTTGTTGTAATTCGGATTAAGGGGGTGAGTCGCTGCATATTGGCTGGGGTCAGCCTCATCGGTGGCCTGAGTGAGCCCAATCGAGAACTCGAAGGTCTGGTAGTTCCGGGCCGGGAGTGATCCCAACTCAAGCCGGTTTATTCCGCCGGGGCGTGAGGCATCGACATAGCCGAACCAGTCTCTGTGGCGAAGCCAGGTGCCAGGCGACGTTTTCGTCCGCCTGCTGAGCAGGCGCGGACTCGAGAGAAGGTATGCGAAACGGGAAAGTTTAATCTTTTCCCCGGAAGCCGTCATGAGCTCCCCGCTGGGGATGGAGAGAGGCTGCTCCTTCCACAGGTGTCTCAGCTCGACAGAGACTTCGCCTTTCGATGATGGTAATATCACCGCAGGAAGTAACCAGAGCCAGATGGGATACTTGGGCATCGGCGAGAGACTATGAGATTCTGGGGGAGGCCGGCCAACTCAACCAGCGAGACATTTTTTTCAGGAGGACCGGCTGCTGTCGGGTCTGGGCGTGCCCGGGCACCTCTTCATGGAGAGAACCGGTTTGTCGATGTCAGGGTGAGCTGGTTTCCATTAGGGGTGGTGAAAATCACATAGACGGCATGGTTGCCGGGGCCAAGGATGGCAGCATCAAAGGAAATCGTGATCTGGGTGCTGGAGTCCCTGCTTAAAAGGGTGGCGGGGACGCCCGGGTTCCCGATGCGGAGTTCCTGTATGACCTGGGCCGGGGGCAGGGGAGGTCCTGTGAAGGTTGCAACGAAGTTGTCTGGACCACCCCCCGCAGGCACTACGTCATTGTTATCAGAAATCCCATCCTCAAACTGGTTGTCAAATCCGGTTTGGTCGTATGCGGCAATGCCAGTCCTCTTGAGGCGGTAGAAGCGGGCAGTATTCCCAGCCCGGCTGACCGTGGTATTTGAGGTGTCATTAGCGATGATCTCGCTGCCTTCCTCTGTCCAGGTCTCCAGATTCGTTGAATTTTCGACTTGGTAGGATCCGCCCTCCACGCTGGACCAGGTGAGCGTCACGACGCCACCATTCTTACTCACTTCACCCAGCTGATGTTGGGTGCTGGGGCCGCCGGCAAAAGACAGGTTCGCATTCGCGGGGATGGTGTTGACGTTACCGCCGCTCGGAGTTCCATAGAAGTTGCGGCCGATATTGTAGGGGAAAACGGGGGCCCCGTCGGCTGAGATAGTGGTGAAATAGGCCCAGACTCCTTCCGGGAACTCCGGGGTGACGCAGAAGCGTCCATTGTATTCGTCCAAGTCGAAGTTCACTCCGTGGCTCAGCCCGAGGTCTCCCTGGTAGGCATAGTCTTCGAGATAGTGGCCGAGAATATAGGCGTTGCTTACCGATGGGCCATATTGATTTGTGGCGAGGGTAGTACTGCGACCCTGTAGCCGGTTGGCCCAGACCGGCAGGCTGGCTCGCCCGGTCCGGTTCAGGTTGGTAGATCCGTTGGTGCCGTCGCGTTTCTGGTAGCCGCTGGTCATCAGTCGAACCGGGGAATCGGGATCGAGAGGATCACTGTATCCATAAGGTCCGTAGATGGGGTGGCCGTCAGAAACCCACCCGAGGATCGGAGAATGTCTGCCATTGAAGTTTTCAGTGTAGCGGTTTGTTTCGGGATTGTAGTCGACACTATCGCCCAGCAGGTGGCGGATCGCCGGAGCGTTGGCGTGGTAATGGTGCAGATTTCCGGCCTGGTGTGCGTAGGCTGCGTCGAAGGTGACACCCTCGTTGATGTAGGCATCGCGATTCCAGATGCCATCTCCCCGGCCTCCGCCCTGAGGACTGCCATCGCTCGCACTGCTATTAATGTAGGAGAACGTATCGGTTGCATCAAAAAGGGCGACTCCGTCAACAAAGTACCCGATTGATCCGAAGCCAGTGGTTACCGTTCCGTTGAAGGCGGTCGGGTTGCGGGGAATACGATAGGTAGAGGCTGTGTTACTGGGAAAGTTAGGGAAGTTCCGGGTCTTCGCCTCATCAAGATACCACGGGCCCATGACGTGAAATCCCAGTCCGCTTGTCCTGATATAGACCCAGCTGGCATCATGGTGAATCTCATGCACTCCTGAATACGTTGGAGATGCCTGGGTTCCCCGGCCGCGGCTCCACGTTGTGGAGGCGAGGCCTGCGGCCTCGTTTTCCGTGCTGGTAAAAATTCGCGCATACTTTCCGCTTTGCGCGGTATACCAGGATGTGAGTTGCGGCTCGGCTGCGGCGTTAAGGGCAAGTACGGCCAGCAGGATCTGGCAGGAATGATGAGAGAGGTGAACTCCCCGTTTGAGATGGTGCATGACCTAAACTGGCTGTTGGTGAAGATGTTTTGAACTTCTTTTACACCAACTTAACAAGATTTCTGTTTCCTCAATCAGCTCCCGCGACATTAAAGTGAGAGACGAAGGACTGAATGGTCATCACGGAGGCAGTTTCATTCTCGATCGCAAGCACCTCCGCAAATTGTCTTCCCGTCCTTGCCTTCACGAGTCTCGTGCTCAGCTGTTGAAGGTATGTTTGCCGAGCCTTCTCCATCACCATGGCATATTCCTGGTCAAGGTTTCTCTGTTCCCGGAGGCAGGCATTGCAGGTCGAGGCGACTTCGGCGGGCAGAGGTGGCAGGCGGCCCTCTTCGTTGATACGGCCGTCCTTCGCAACTCTTGCCTTCGCCTGCTGGAAGGATAGAGCATAGCGATCACGATTCTGGAGAGGGAGGCCATTGTGCCACTTGTCAAGGGCCTTGGTCATTGATTCTCCATTCGCCTTGAGGAGCCGAAGGAACTGTTCCCTCGTGGCAGCGATTTTCACCGAACATTGATTGCGGATCCTCGTCCACGAATCCCGTTCGCCCGTCTTCGTCGGCTGCTTCGTGAACTGATCCCGGCTCCATTCGATGATCATGGCCGAAAGCTCCAATCCGGGATTGACGTTCGCCCATCCAGCATCTTCGCCGGAGGCAAAGCAGAGCGCGGTGGATTCGGAATCTAAATCCTGTCCGGGGGCCATCCAGGAAGTAAAGGACCAGACTTCATCAGTGACCCAGCGCCATTCCTCTGCTGAGTAATAGCCCCCAAGCCACGCTGCCGATTCCTCCGGGAGGCAGGAAGCCACAACGCGCTTGAGATAATCCTGCTCTTCCTGACTCGCGATTACGGCGAGGTGTCCGTTCGCGGACTTTGCCAACTCCCGGGCCTTTTCCCATCCCAGCGTTCGCTCTAGCAAGAGGTAGTGGCGGTCCCCGTTTGTGACGGTCCCGGGAGGAAAGACCGGTATCCGCTGGTCGATTGAGAGGTTAAATCGCTGCAATTGGGCACCCAGGGAGCCTGGATTCGAGCCGTCGAGATGCCATTGGATGAAAAAGGGGTGCTTTGATTTCCCGGGGGATGCCCGGATCGTCCCGCTGCCGCTCATGTTGAGATACTGTCCAGTCGTCTCGGACGGTGTGCTGAGTGACGAAGAGCTGCCGTCCACCCATCCCCACCTTTTCGACCCCGTCATGCCGCCACCAAGCCACGTTATTGTCCCCTCAGGAAGTTTGGCAAGAAGGCCCAAGCGCTCCTCATCACTCCGGAGAGTTGCCAGATGAGCACCATGGGCCTCCGCGAATCTGCCTGCTTCGCTCCAACTCATGCCGGAGCGCACGAAGTAGACCTTTCGCCCCGCGAGGTCCCAAGCGCCCTCGGGAAAGCGGTTACGCTCTCCTCGGCGGAGCTGCTCTTGCAAATCATAAAGGGTCCACTCTCGTGCCTGCTGGGGCCGGGTTTCTGGCTGGGTTATGCTCTGGGGGTCTCTCTGTAAGTTAGCCCATGGATCCTTGCTCCCCCCGGAGCCCATCGCGTCCTTCTGTCTCTCCGCGACCCGAGCCTTCCGCGTGGATTCATCCTTCCTTCGATTGTAGGCTGACCAGACTGAGAGAACCGCTATCATCAGGGCGGCGATCACGAGGATCTTGACCGTGATGATGCGGTCGTATCGTCGGGACTCGGTTGCTGCCATGGCCGCGAGGGTTTCATTCTGCTGGGTCACCCGCTGATAAGATTCCTCTTTATCCTCTGAGAGTTCCAGATTGGCGGGACCTTCGCTGGAACGAGTCATGAGACTGCTTCGCCCAAGAGTGTCGAGAAGAGGCTTCAACTCCTCTTGCAGCGCTTGCGCATCCGGGAAGCGTTTGCCCGGGCTTGGGTGCATGGCCCGCTGAAGAGCCTTTTCGAAGCGGACGTCCAGTCTTTGCTCCCTGCACCTCAGCGGTGGGGTAAAACCACCGTCGGGTAGCTCGCCGGTGAGGAGCTCGTGCAGTAGGACGCCAAGCGAATATACATCCGAGCGCCGGTCAGCGCGTGACCGTCCACCTACGACCTCCGGTGCGGCGTACTGCAGTGCGGTACGATCTAACGCTGCGGCTGAATCTGCCGCGGATCTACCGTGATGAGGAAGGCCAAAGTCACCAACCCGGGGTTCAAGGTCAGAGCCAATCAGGATGTTGTCTGGCTTGATTGCCTGATGGACAACTCCGGCTTGGTGGGCGTGGGCAAGGCCCTCACAAATGGCCAGAATAAGCTTCAGGGCGGTCTCCTGATCGATGGCTTCTCCCCGGGTCGAGCGCCGAAGCGATTTCCCGTCCACGAAATCCATAACCAGATACAGGAACCCATCCACTTCCCCGAAATCGTGGACTCCAATTAGGTTGGGGTGGCGCAGTTTCGCCATGGCCCGGGCCTCTTTCTCGAAGCGGGTGCGTTCAGGCCCCTCCCTTCCGGGCATCACCTTGATCGCAACATTTCGATCAAGAGACTTCTGGCGGGCCACGTAAACCGCGCTTCCCGCTCTTTTAGCAAGTAATTGGGTGACCCTGAACGAAGGCAGCATCCTGCCGAGTTCTGAAGGCTCTGGCGCCTTGAACGCGTCGTACGGTGCCTTGTGATGATCCGCCATGCTTCGGGGTGGAGAACGAACCCACGGGCAGTGGGTCGAAATCCCGCTGCCGACTGTAGAGGATCCGAGCTGGAAAATCGATCACTGGATTCCGCAAATCTCTGATGTCGTCAGATGATCCTTTGTCTGGACAACAAGAAGCCGCCCTTCAATCAACTCGGGGCGGCTTCACGAAATAAGAGAGGTGCTCTCTGCCTCAGTCCAGTGGTTTTACCTTTACGCTGCGGATGTGCACCTCACTGCCGGGATCATGGCATTGGATTGCGAATGTGCCGCGGTCAAGGAAACGATCAAAGCCGCCTTGTTCGGCCTTGGTTGGGCCTCCCTCAGGCTCGGTATACTCGATGGTAGTCTTACCATTTACCTTGATCGTGATTTTCTTTCCCCTTACCGCGATGTGGTAGTGAAACCACTCTTCATCTTTGTGAGGGGCATTGTTCATGACATTCCGTACGCCGTAGAGGCTCCCTGTTTTTTTAGGGTCTTTTTGAGTGGCGTTGATCTGGGCTTCGAATCCCTTCTTAGGCCAGCCGTCCTTCTGGAACTTGGTGTGAAAGTAGAAGCCGGCATTGGCTCCTTTCTTGGTCAGAACCTGGAGTTTGGCCTCGAAGTTTTTGAAGGTGGCCTTATTGACCGGGCCGCTGTAGAAGAGATGAGAACGGGGGCCCTTGACGATGATTTTTCCGTCACTGACCTTCCAGGAGGCAGGCGATTCGTTGATAGTCCATCCGTCTAGGCTCTTACCGTTGAAGAGTTCATAGAACCCGTCGTTGTCCTTGGATCCATGATGGTCCGCCAAGACAAGACCGGGCATCATAATTGTGAGTGCGAGTGCGCTGAGCAGTTTCATAGCACAAGGGTGATAATGGGCCGGACCAGACTTGGCAATGCCAATAGAGGCCTTGGAACCCCATCTCATGGGAGCAGGCTCGCAGCCGGGATCATCGGTGAGCTTTGGGGAGACGAAAAATGTTAAGCTGGTGTAAAAGGGGTTCGAAAAAGGCTCATGACTGGATAGGGATGAGTTAGGAAACGTGTCTGATACTGAACAGCCTAGGCCTTTACTGGTCATTGATGATGATAAGAAACTCTGCGGACTGATCCGTGAGTATCTCGAACCGCTGGGATACAGGGTGTCGATGCGGCACACAGGACCCGAGGGTCTGCAAGCTGCTCTTCAGGGTAATTTCGAAGCCGTAATTCTTGACGTCATGATGCCGGGGATGGATGGGATCGAGGTTCTCCGGCAACTCAGGGAAAAGTCAGGAGTTCCGGTCCTCATGCTGACCGCGATGGGCGAGGAGTCTGATCGCATTGCGGGTCTGGAAATCGGAGCAGACGACTATCTTCCGAAAACGTTTTCGACCCGTGAACTTCTCGCCCGGCTGCGGGCTGTGATCCGGCGCTCTCGTAGAACTGAGGCAGATGCACGGAAGGACGATGAAGAATTATTGGTCGGGGACTTGCGTCTTGAGGAGGGGTCCCATGTCGCCAGCAGGGGAGGAGAGGTGCTGGATCTGACCGCCCTTGAATTTGCCATCCTTGGATCGCTTATGCGTGCGGGAGGAAAAGTAAAAAGCAGGGAGGAACTGATTGAGGAGGTTTCGCAACGCAAGTTTGACGTCTTTGACCGCTCCATAGATGTTCACATCTCGGCACTGCGGAGAAAGCTTGGGGATGACGCGAAGGATCCGAAATATATCCGGACCATCAGGGCGGTAGGGTATCAGCTCATTGGTGAGGGAAGGGAGTGTGTATGAAGTGGCTGCCTGTTAGACTGGATTATCCGGGAGCAGAGTTCTGAAGGAATCATGGCTCGTCCACATCTCACACTCTACGGGCAAGTATTGCTCTGGTTTTTTCTTAATCTCACACTGGTAGCGGCAGTGCTATTTTTTGTTCTCAAGATTCAGTTCCGGGTTGATCCGCGAGAATTGCTGGGGAGTCGGACCAGAGAACAGTTTCGTGCGGCTGCCAGTGTGATGAGTGGAGAGCTGCGCAATTCTCCCAGAGTTGAGTGGGAGCAGATCCTGGAGCGCTACGCAGGATCCTACGGGGTTGATATTGCGCTTTACAGGCCGGAGGGGCAGCTGCGGTGGGTTGGGGAGGAGCTCCAGCTACCTGAGCAGTTACTGCTGGAAGCGGGAAAGAGGCCAGCCCGGCGCATACGGCCCGGCGGGTCCGTAGTGCCTTTACGAAGGAGCGAGGGAGCGGGCCCGGGGATCAGGCAGGATGCTCCGGGAGAACGTCTTGAGGAGCGGCGATTTCCCCGACGTCCGGGAGTTGAGGGCCGGGGCCGGGGCACGGAATCCACTGATCCAATCGGCGAGTCGGAATTTTCAGCTGATCGAAGGCAACGTCCTCAGAGCCTACGGGGATCAAGCGAAGAGCGAGAGGCAGAGGTCATCTACGCGGGAAAGGCAGGAAAACCACGGAAGCACTGGGTTGCGGCAAGGGTTTCACTTGGAAGTCGGGAATTTCTCCATCCTCCGGAGGGTATGCTGGTGGCTTCGTCAGAAACATTGGGCGGCAACAGGATTTTCTACGACGGGCGTCCCTGGTTGTGGGCGATTGCCGGCGGCCTTTTTGTTTCGGCTCTGATCTGGCTTCCATTTGTCGGAAGAGTCTCACGGCGACTGCGCCGGCTTACCAGTGCAGCGGAGTCGATTTCCGAGGGAGACTTTGATGTGGAGGTCGCTTCAAAGAGAACGGATGAACTCGGGCGCTTGAGTCGCGCCGTGCAACGCATGGCTAATCGGCTCGATGATTACCTCAAGGGACAGAAACGTTTTCTAGGGGACATCGCACATGAGCTGTGCTCCCCGCTGGCTCGCCTGCGCATGTCTGTGGGTGTCCTTGAGCAGAAGATACCGTCAGGGAGTCGACAGGACTTGGATTCCCTCAACGAGGAAGCTGAAGAGCTCTCTCAGCTCATTAACGAGCTTCTTGATTTTTCCAAGGCCTCGATCGCGGTGGACTCCCTGCCCGCCCATGATATCATCATTGCTCCTCTTTTAGCTCAACTGTCGGAGAGGGATGGGATGGGAGGCAAGGTCGACATTCAATGTCCTCCGGACCTGCGGGTAACGGCAAATACCGATCTGTTGCGCAGAGCCCTTGGGAATGTGCTGCGCAATGCACTACGCTATGCTGGAGATGGTGGGCCGATCGAACTCAGGGCGGAGAAAAAAGGGAAAAGTGTCATCATCGAGGTTCGCGACAGGGGTCCGGGTATCCCGGAGGATTGGTTGGAAAGGATCTTTGAGCCATTCACCCGCCCCGAAAAAGCCCGCACCAGGGAGGCCGGCGGAGCTGGGCTGGGCCTTGCGATCGCCCAGACTTGCGTAGAAGGCATGGGGGGCAGAATCCGGGCAGAAAACAGGTCTGGAGGGGGTTTGACCGTGCGGCTTGAGCTGTTTCTCGAGCAATCAGATGTTTCCAAAGATCCGGAGTTGGGCTCTGGGAGACTGAAATCGAGTGATGAGCCTTAAAATAAGGGTTTTAAGGTCTTTAGCATCGGACCAAAAAAAACAGCGAAAAAAGCAAGGAAACCTGTTGACGCGGCGATTCTGACAGGTATTGTCCCGCCCGCCGCGCGAAGCGGCACGTGAGAGACAGTTTTAAGGGTCGATCGCGACGCGAGTCCGGTCGGCTTTTTCGTCCCCACGAAAAAAAGCTCTTTAACAGTGTTGGTCCCGCGGGTCTGCGCACATCGAAAGATGCCTCAGGGCGTCCTTTGATCAGGTTCGTGGGATGGAAAGATAAAGCTAAATTGTGTGCTGCGTGATTGGTTCGCCAATGCGCAGGGCCGGGGAGTTTCACGGCTCCACGGCAGGTCAATTTTGGCAATTGCTTTGAACAGCGATCAAGCCAATCAAAATTTCTACGGAGAGTTTGATTCTGGCTCAGAACGAACGCT
>Ga0160422_10002397_pt1 | contig 11746 bp, 8 predicted proteins | sample Fk160mmetaG_FD_108192 | JGI IMG/M metagenome (GOLD analysis project Ga0160422, IMG submission 108192) | Marine microbial communities from the Central Pacific Ocean - Fk160115 60m metaG | ecosystem: Environmental > Aquatic > Marine > Oceanic > Photic zone | place: The Central Pacific Ocean... | reverse complement strand
TTTTTATCACAATAAACCATGAACTTTCTCTCCCAGAGTGACCTGTAAATTATATTAGTTGGATCACCTTTATACTTTCTGGGATAGGAGGGGTGGTATTTTCCCTTATAAGACATCTAAATACATATGATATGTAATTTTATTTAGAGTGCCAGCACCAAGACCAAGACCGATATCGGATATATTACCAAGATTTCAAAATGTAGCACAGTCTTCACATTATATTGTGAAGTTTGCTTTGCCTTACAGTCGAACTGCAAATGGATTACGTTCTTTCTTAAGAAGAAAGGGTGTAAATGATAGATTTGTGACAGAGGATGTGGGGTTATTATGTAGTGATGCAGTTTTACCAGGAAGTGCGTTAGCATCTATTGATACTCGTGGAGATTTTCAAGGAGTCATTGAGAGATTTGCACATACCCGTAATTTTACACAAATACAATTAGAATTCTATATTGATAATGAATACAAATCTATGAAGTTTTTAGAGCATTGGATGGAGTATATAACAGGTGCAAATACTAATTTAACAAGTGACGCTTATCATTATACGTTAAATTATCCAGAAACTTATAAATCAAATGAAACTAAAATTGTTAAATTTGAGAGGGATTATAACAGATTTTTGGAATATCGTTTTATAGGACTATTTCCATTATCATTAAGTTCGACAAGAGTATCATATCAGGGTTCTCAAGTATTAAAAGCATCAGCATCATTTAGTTTTGACAGATATATTTGTGGTGAGTCATCATCACTTGCAAGAGACTTGAAGAGAGCATTCAATGAAATATTTAATTTGGGAAATAATGTAAGAGATGGTGGAAGTGTTGCTGATAATCAGAATTTATTGAATCCAAATGTATATGGATTTGGTGAAACAAATACGAATAGTAGTGGCAGAACAGAACTACAGAATAATAGTTCTGACAGATCTTCAGCAATAGAAATAGGAAGATATACAAGATAGAACTCTAAAAAACCTCTATAAATAGTCACACTGAAGTGCTTAGAATATTATGCCTTTACCAACAATTTCAACACCAACCTATGAGTTGGTGCTTCCTTCGTCTAATCGAAAGATAAAATATAGACCTTTTCTTGTGAAAGAAGAAAAGATTTTAATTATAGCTTTAGAGTCTCAAGATCAAAAACAAATTGCGACTGCTGTAAAAAGTATTTTATCAACTTGTATACTAACAAAAGGAATCAAAGTTGAAAAATTGTCAACTTTTGATATTGAATACCTATTCTTGAATGTTCGTGGTAAATCTGTTGGAGAACAGATTGAAGTTATGGTGACTTGTCCTGATGATGAAAAAACTCAGGTTCCTACATCAATTAACATTGATTCTATAAAGGTTCAAAGGAGTGAGGGACATTCAACAGATATCAAATTAGATGATACTTATACTCTAAAAATGAGATATCCATCATTAAATGAGTTTATTAAATCTAATTTTGCTGCTGGTGAAATAAATGTTGATGATACTTTTGATTTAATTGCATCTTGTATTGACCAGATTTATTCAGATGAAGAATCTTGGACACAAGAGGACTGCACGAGTAAAGAATTAATTGAATTCTTAGAATCATTAAATTCTTCTCAATTCAAGGAAATTGAAAAATTCTTTGATACAATGCCAAAATTATCTCACAAAGTTAAAGTCACAAATCCAAATACAAAGGTTGAAAGTGAGATTACGATAGAGGGGCTGCAGAGTTTTTTCGGATAAGTATGGCACATGAGGATTTAGTGTCATACTATAAATTAAACTTTGCCTTGATACAGCACCATAAATATAGCTTAACAGAGCTTGAAAATATGATACCGTGGGAAAGAGAAATTTATGTTTCACTTCTCCAACAGTATATTGAAGAGGAAAATTTAAAGGCACAACAAGAACGTAATGGATGAGTTCGGTTCACCAATATCAGGAGGAATAAGAGCAGTTAGGAGAAATATTTCTTCTAGTTTTTTTGGTGCACCGCAAAATTCACAACCAGACTCAGTAACAACTGATTTACTTCAGGAACAATCATTAAAACTTACATCAGTATCAGGTCAATTACAAAATATATCAAGACAAGTTGCAACTTTAGATTTTAATATAAAAAGTGTAAGAGAGAATATTGCTTTAGGAGATCAACTTGAGAGACAGAGAGAAGCAGCAAAGCAAAATAGAGAAAGAATATTAGCAGAGCAAGGATTAAGAGAAGGAAAGGAGAGTGCACTTGAAAATAAAATTCAATCAGCTTTGATGCAACCAGTTCAAAAAATTGGTGTAAAGACTCAAGGGATATTAGGACAATTAACCCAATTTTTATTCACACTTGCTGGTGGTTGGTTAACAATAACTGGTATAGATTTACTCCAAGCGATGGCAGAGGGTAATGTTGATAAGATTAATAGATTAAAAACAAAATTTTTAGTCGGTTTAACAGGTATATTAGGATCTTTAGTTGCTATCAAGATAGGAATTAAAAAAGTTCTTGGTATATTGGGGATTTTTACTGGTAATGTTGCAAGAATTGCGTTTGGTGGTGTATTAAAAGCAGCTTTTGCTGGTGTAAAGGTATTATTAGTTGGATTGGTTAAAAAGGCAGCACTTTTAACTGCTGGAGTTCTCACAGCAGGTGGACTTAGTGGATTAATTACTAGAATTGTTGGTGATGTTGTAGCTAATTATTTTGGATTTAAGTTATTAAAAAAAGGTGGTAGAATTATAAAGAAGACATTTTCACCTAATTTACCTAGAACAATAGATCCAAGTAAATTTCAAAATAGATTTCCCAGAAGGATTAATAAGATTTTTAATCCTAATGCACCAAAGACAACTCAACTGGAACTTCCACTTAACAAACCAGTTAAAAAATTTGGTAATGATCTTGGTGCACAACTTCGTCGATCATATCCAAAAGGATTTAATTATAAATTTAACACTCCATCATTTTTAGAACGTGCAAGAAGTGGTGCAGTAGGTTTATTTAATAGAGGTAAAAATTTAGTTGATGATGGACTAAAGGCAGTTTCTAAGTCTGGGGTTGTCAGTAAGGCAATGAATCTTACAAAGGGATTACCCAAACTTGGTGTTGGTAAATTAATAGGAAAAGCATTAGGACCATTTATAACTTTCTTTAGTGAATTATTAAGTGAGGATGGTGGTTTGATGTCAGCACTTGCAGCAACAGCTGGTTTTATGGCAGGTGCAAAGGTTGGTGCAATTGCTGGAGGAGGGATAGGTGGTTTGGTTGGAGGACCACCAGGTGCAGCTATTGGTGGATTTATTGGTGCTATGATTGGTGGTTTTGCTGGTGAATCAGCAATGAAAAATTTTACCAAGAAAATAATGAGTGCTCTTGGTATGAAAGATATAAAGATTTTTGGTGATAAAGATAAAAAAGATAATGAAGTTGAAGGAGTGTCTGCAGATTCAAATAATATTGAAGCAGTAAAAAATAATAATCTTGATGCAGCAAATAAAATAAGTCAATTTAGTGAAGATGATACAGAGGTAATCGTATCACAGGGAGTTAGTGGTGATGGTGGTAGTTCTCAACAAGTTGGTGGTGATATTGCAAAAACAGAAAATCCCATACCAGCCATAGATTTTGATAAAAATAATCCTCACGCACTTTCCACAACAGCAGTCTTAGGGGTAGCAGATTGATATGAGTATAAGATTACGTAGAAGTTCATTAAGAAAAACATCAATAGGAATTGATTCTATTCGCAAATCAATGAGTAATTTATCTGAGGGACTAGTATCAATAGGTAAACAGTCAAGTGAATTATTAAAACAAACAAGAAAGTCAAACCAGTTCAAAAGTAAATTAATTAGTCAAGATGCTGAATTTTTTAAGAAAAGACGGGAAAATGTTTTAAGAAAACAGAGAGAAGATGAACTTGAGGCATCTACTATTACTGGTGTCACTAAAAGGCAAGGTAGTTTAGTGCAAAAAAGCACAAAAGGATTTTTAGGAAGAGTATTAGATTTTATTGGCACATTAATTATAGGATGGGCTTTAATTAATTTACCTAAGATAATCGCAGCATTTCAAAAACTCTTTGGATTTATTAAGAGAGTGGTTGGTATATTTACTGGATTCATAGATGGAATGAAAGATTTCTTAAGTTCTATTGGAACAGGTTTAGATAATTTTTTCAGTTCCTTTAATAAGTTTGATTTCTTTGAGGATGATAAGAAGATAAAAGATACCTTTGAGGAAACTCAAACCAATTTGTTAAAATTAAATAAAGAATTTACTGAGTCTATGAATTCATTTATTATGGATAAAGATCTCCAGAAAGCAGAAGAAGTTGCTGAAAAATTGGGATTGACTGAAGATGAAGATGAAGAAAAGACACTTGGTGAATTGGGAGATGAAATCGATCCTGAAAATTCAGAGTTGGAAGAAACGGAAACGGATGAGATTGAGGGTGTATCAAATAATACTGGAGTAGAACAAGAAGTAAGACAAGAAGTGGAGCAGAATATTGAGAGAAGAAATATTGGTGGTCCTGTAGAGGCAGGACAACCAGTTATAGTTGGTGATGCAGCAGGAATTGATAGTCGAAGTGCAGAATTATTTGTGCCTGATGAGGATGGTAGAGTTGTATCTAATAATGAATTAGAAGATATAGTTGCAAATGATGATGATTCGAGTGAGATAGATGATTTATTATCAGGACTTGATGAAGGTGGAGGATCTAAATCTAGTTTTTCATCATCTCCAACATCGAGTCCAGGTGGCATTGCATTAGAAGAGGAAATTAAAGGTGTAAAAACAACAACAAGTGATACCGCTATAACGCCAATGTCCACAAGAAAAGAATTTAATTTTAAGTCACCAAAAAGGAAAAGAAGAGTTATTATAATAGGTAATAAAACACAATCAATGTCACCACAAATTTCTATGCCAAGTGGTAGAACAAAAAGAATTATTATGCCATCAAAAACAACTGAGAGTACTTTGTCCGAACTTCAATCTATCGCATTATCATCAGGTTAAAAAATGGCAGCACAAAGTAAAAGCTTTTTAGAAAAATTTGATCTCATATCTAATGATGGCATAACAGATGTTGATTTAGTTAGAGGTATAGTTTCTTTTAGTTATTATGAAAATATTTTATCGCCAATGATAACTGCAAAAGCAGTCGTTGTGAACACTGGTTTTACGATAGAAGATAGAGAGGGAGAAAGATCATCCATTTATAATGGATTACCATTAAATGGTGGTGAAAAGGTAAATATAAGAATTCCATCTACTTCAACTGGACCTGCTATGGAGTTTACTGAGGAAAATGGTAATCCGTTATACGTTTCATCTATAACAAATGTTCTAATTGATGCTGAAAGAGAATCATTTGTTCTAAACCTTGTCTCAAGAGAGGCAATAACAAACGAAACTCAGAGAGTTGGAAAAAAGTTTCCATCATCTCAAAAAATATCAGATAGTGTAAAGGAAATTATAAAAAATTCATTGCTAAGTGAAAAAAATATTGATGTTGATGATACTCAAAATCCATATGGTTTTTATGGAAATCTAAAAAAACCATTTTACTTACTCACTTGGTTAGCATCTAAATCAGTGCCAGCAGCAGTAGGAGGTAAAAGTGCAACTGCAGGTTATTTTTTCTTTGAAACAAAAGAGGGATATCATTTTAGATCAGTAGACAGCCTAGTATCGGGTGATCCATTTCCTATTGAATATACTTACTCGCCTGGTATTGTTGATAATCAAGACCCTGATAAAGATTATAAGATATTGGAATTTACAACAATTAGAAATCAGAAACTGATTGAAAATTTGCAAAGAGGTGCTTATTGTACTTATAGGATGTATTTTAATCCTGTAGACTCTACATTCACAACACCTCAACAAGGTATTTTTAAGGTCTCAGATTATGCAGAAAAAATGGAAAATTTAGGTCAAGACTTTGAAGTATTTTTACCACCAGTTGATAAGAGTGGTAAATCTTTAGGAAATGCACCAAGTCGATTTATGACTGGAGTGTTAGATTTTGGAATCACTGAAAAGAAAGATAAAAATTCAAGAAAAAAGAATGCAGATCCGATGGATTATCATTCACAAGCAATGATGAGATACAGTACAATTTTTACACAAACTCTAAATGCAACGATTCCAATGAACACTTCACTCGTAGCAGGTGCTGTTCTTAAACTCAATTTTGCTAAGATAACAATTGAACAAGCAAAGGTAAGAGATAACGACCAAAGTGGTCTATATATGATTAAAGAGTTAGTGCATTATTATGATAGTAAGGGTTCTTTTACTAAGTTAAAACTAATTAGGGATACAACTGGGAAAAAAGATAAATGATTGAAAACCTTCTATTAAAAAGTAACTTTTTAGGAAAGGATGGATTCCGTTGGTGGATTGGACAGATACCACCAAAAACATCGTGGAGTCTTACTTTTAATCGTAAACCTGATACTTGGGGTAATCGTGTAAAAGTTCGTATAATGGGGTATCATCCTCAAAATACGGTTGAGCTTAAAGATAAAGATCTACCTTGGGCAACTGTAATTATACCTGTAACTGCTGGTTCTGGTAAAGCAGGTAAATGTAAACCAATCCGCATTGCACCAGGTGATATTGTTGTTGGTTTCTTTTTAGATGGTGATGATGCACAACAACCAGTTATCTTTGGTGTAATAGGCAATTCAAAATATGTTAAAAATAGAAAACCACCATCACCTTTTCAACCATTCACAGGATATACACCAGAAACAAAACCTGGTAATAAGATAATTACTGAAAATGAGACAGGTGATACTAGCACTGATGCAGATGATCCAAAAGTGCTTATAGAACCTGACAGAGCGAAGACTTTAACAGAGCAAACAGGGAGAGAATATCGTGCTGTATCTGATGCTGTTGGTTCGTGTGTGTCTTTTGCAGGAACAAATGCTCAAGCAGAAATACAAGCTAATTTGAAGAATGCAACAAAAGAATATAAAAATCTCACAGGAGCAAATAAAAATAAGTTAATATCAAAGTTGTCCAAAAAGATAACAGGGATAAGTAATAGTTTCACTGGTGATTTGACCAAGAATGCGATGACATCTCTCGCACCTAAATTAAATTCGGGATTAGATGTTTTATACAGTGATGTATTTGCAAAAGTTGTTGCAGCGACAAAGAATACTGCAATCGCAAAAAAAGCAGGAACTGCTGCACAGGCAGCAATGTTAGGACCTGTCGCTGCCCTACAGAAAAAGGCACCTTGTGTGATGGAAGCGATTGGTAATTCAATGTTACCAGATGTAAGATCATTACTAACATCTTTCTTAGATAATGTTCAAAATCCTACATCTTGTATGAATGAACAATTTATGGGTGCAATTTTTAATAAAATTATATCTGGTATTGGTAATCAACTTGCCCCTGAACTTGGTGGGGTTGGTAAAATATTAGGTGGATTTGATATGATTAGTAATTTAAGAGGTAAGGCAGAAGGATTACTTGGATTGCAAGAAGCGATTAAATGTGTAGCACCTGGCACAGCAAATGTAAAATCTAGTATTTGGTGTTTGGGTAAAGGACCAATGAATATGCCAGGTGTAGCTGGTGAAGCAATAATGAGTGCTGCAAATGCTGCACAATCATTACAAGAAGCAGCAGCTGCACCAGGTGGAGTTCTTGGTTCATTACTTGGATATGGACAATTTGATTTTATGAATTCTGATGTTAGTGATCCAAATTATACAGGTGAATGTAAAGCATCACCTCCATCTAATTGTAGGGGTATGCAAATTAAATTATTTGGATCGGACGGTGAAGGTTCATTAGCAGAACCAATTATCGGTGCCTTAGTTGGAGAATCACTCGCACAACAAACTGGAAGTCTGATTGGAATTAAATTAACAAATCCAGGTCAGGGGTATACGGTTCCTCCCTTAGTCGAGATAACAGATAATTGTGATCAGGGATATGGTGCAAATGCAAGAGCAATCATTGATTATGATCCTGCATCACCAACTTATCAGCAGGTGATTGATATATATGTGGTTACACCAGGCGAAAATTATCCTGTGATAGAAGAGAATTCAAAGGATAAAGAATATATTATAGACCACGTTGCGGTAGTCAGTCCAGGTGAAGGGTATACAAATGATGATGTTATAACTGATAACGCTGGTAATGAATACGTAAAATTTCTAGACAATGATGGACGTATATTAAACGTTATACCCCCAAATCCTATTATATCAAATGTAATTCCTGTTAAAGATGTTCCACAATTAACAATAGAATCTTCAACAGGATTTGGTGCTATTATAAAACCACAAATTGCTCCTAGACCTTCATATCAAGGTGAAACTAAACAAGTTATTGATTGTATTACACCAAGAAATAATATTGTTGGATATGTTAATGGTGAACCATATTATGGTGCTTTCCATGTTCATCCAACAAAAGGTGTTAAAATGGTTGGTGCTGCTCATACTACTACCGCACACTCAATAATTTATGATACACCTGCTGAAAGTAGATCAGCATTAGTAAATATTCCTTCATCTACATCACAAATACAAATTGAACGTTCATTAGCATCCACTTCATCTGATACAGAATCTTCAACAACACAACCACCGATGGGACCTCCAGCAAGTCCACCCTCAAGTAGTTCACCAAGTAGTCCACCAAGTAGTCCTCCAAGTTCACCACCAAGTAGTCCACCAAGTAGTCCTCCAAGTAGTCCTCCAAGTTCACCACCAAGTAGTCCTCCATCAGGTGGTGGCTATGGTTACTGATAAATATTAATACGATAATCTGACATATGGCAGTTAATACAAATCTACAAAACTGGGCACGTTGGGATTTCGATCAGAGATCTAATTATATAATAGAGACAGGTAATCCAACTGTTGGGTTTGGTGGTGGAAGCGTATTCCAACAAGTAACTGAACAAAATAGTCAAACGAGTGTTTGGTCTATGACCGAAGATGGTCAGATGAATATCTTCAATGATGATTGTATTACTATTGTGGGTGGAGTAACTAAGGATGGAGGAACTTGCCTTAATCTTATTGGTAAGAATGGTGATGTAACAATAACTGCTGAGAGGAATGGTGATATAAAGATAAAGGGTTCTAATATATTAATTGATGCTGATGAAAATATTAATATAATGTCTAAAAAGAATGTAACAATACAGGGAAAGAATAGTATCTTTTTTGATACTCCAAATTTAGCGACAAATGCATTGACAGGAAATCTTGCTCCAAGAGATGTTACTTTTGGTGGACTTGTTTTTCGTGGAACAAAAGTTGGTGGTAATGCTATATCTGATGCGTTCACTGGAGGCACTCTTGATAACCTTCAAGATATAGCAAAAGGAAAAGCACAGGAAGCTGCAAAACAATTAAAGACACTTTCAGGCAGTATTGATACAGGTGCATTGGCATCTCAAGCATCAGAATTAGGTGGACAATTACAGAACCAATTAAGTTCTATTGATACTAGTGGATTATCGAATGCACTGAGTAACTTTGGAGGGTTCTAATAATGCCAGGTTTTTTAAACGGTGAAGTTCCAAATCCAAATTATGAGAGAGAAGATGTAAACCAGTTTAGTCAGATATCTGAGTTTACGAATGATGTATATGTTTACGGTACATTATATGCAGATATATTTGCCAAAGATATAGATTTTGGTGATGAGGTAGAATTTTTCGATTTAAAGGTTAATAATAATTTTTCTGTAGGTGGTATATCTACGTTCTATGGTCCAGTAAACATGGACTATCTTACAGTATATCAACAATTTAATGTTGGGGCGATAGGAACTGTCTTTGTTGCAATATCATCTACAAGTGAAGAGAATGGAGTAGTTGGAGGTAGAGTTGGTATTGGTACAACTCAACCTGATAATAAGTTTCAAGTTAGTGCAGGTGATACATCATTTAATATTACTGAATCAGGTACTATAGGTATTGGAACCACTCAACCTGTTGGAAAGTTTCAGGTAGGAGTGGATTGTCTAACCATCACAAATGACTGTAGAGTTGGTTTGGGAACAACTCAACCTGTTGATAAGTTTCAAATAAATGCTGGTGAAGATAGTTTTGTAGTAACTGGGTTAGGCACAGTTGGAATTGGAACAACAAGTGTTGGTGGTGATTGGACAGTTGATAATACAGATTATGATGGTGCAACACAGGGTGAATTAAAATTAGATGTTGATGGAAGTATTCATATAGCAAGAAATATTTACGATTCTGCTGGATCACCTGGTGGAAATGGTTTCTTTTTAAATCGTGATGAGGTTGGTGTAAGATGGGTAGCATTTGAACCAGCTTTTACTGAGGGTGTATTTGTTCAAGATGAGGGTGTTTATATTCCACAGACTGGTATAGCACAATCATTCACAGTTTTTAATTATAGACAAATCAATAGTTTTGGTACAGGAGTTGACAATTTAATACCTATACCTAATGCACAAAACCCAACTCAAATAGTTGATATACAAACTCAAGATTTTTGGGGATTTAATGGTAATAATATCTACAGGATGTCTAATGTAGGTATTAATAATAATAATCCAATATCTACATTAGATATAACTGGAACAGTTCATGCAACGGATGCTGTAGATTTTGATTCAACTTTAAATGTAGATGGAGCAACTACACTTAATAGTACTCTTGATGTAGATGGAGCAACAACACTTAATAACATACTAGACGTTGATGGAGCAACAACACTTAATAGCACTCTTGATGTTGATGGGGCAACAACATTAAATAACATACTAGACGTTGATGGAGCAACAACACTTAATAGTACTCTTGATGTAGATGGAGCAACAACATTAAATAACACACTTGATGTAGATGGTGCATCTACGTTTAATGACCAAACAGAAGCAACTAGCACAACTTCAGCATCAGTTCAAATAGATGGTGGAGTTGGCATCGTCAAGAAACTTATTGTTGGTGGTCAAACAGAGATACAAGACACGACTCAATCAAATGATAAAGATAGTGGTGCCCTTATAGTAGAAGGTGGTGTTGGAATTGAGAAGAACTTAAATGTAGGTGGTGTTGCTAAAGTATGGGATTCAACTGATTCAACTGACAAGGATTCAGGAGCATTAATAGTTGAAGGTGGTGTTGGAATTGAGAAGAACTTAAATGTAGGTGCAAACGCTGTAATTAAGGGGAGACTTGATGTTGATGATACTACAGATTCTTCAAGTCCAACGACAGGATCAGCTGTTATAGATGGTGGACTTGGACTTGGCAAAAACATAAATGTTGGTGGTTCTGGGGTTATTGAGGGAAGATTAGATGTAAATGATGTTACACAATCAACAAACACAACTACAGGTGCTGCTGTAATTGATGGTGGTGTGGGAATTGGTAAAAATTTAAATGTCGGTGAAAAGACCAAACTTGAAGACACATTAGAATTAGAAAGTCATATTATTGATTTCTTCCAAAATAATGGAGTTGGTATTTGTAAAACTGATTATCGACTATCATCTTTTAATGTGAGTGGTGTTGGTGCTGGTGTATCTTGGAGACCATCTGGTGTACAAACAAAAAGAACATTATGGGTTACTAAAAATGGATGTGATACAAACAGTGGATTACTTGAAGGTGATGCAAAATATACAATAGGTGCTGCTGCTGCAATAGCTCAACCAGGCGATACTATTAGAATTAGGTCAGGAACATACTTTGAAAATAATCCAATCGGATTGAGAACTGACG
>Ga0160422_10002395_pt1 | contig 11750 bp, 5 predicted proteins | sample Fk160mmetaG_FD_108192 | JGI IMG/M metagenome (GOLD analysis project Ga0160422, IMG submission 108192) | Marine microbial communities from the Central Pacific Ocean - Fk160115 60m metaG | ecosystem: Environmental > Aquatic > Marine > Oceanic > Photic zone | place: The Central Pacific Ocean... | reverse complement strand
GACAATGAGTTTTCATAAGGAATTCTACTGTTAATAGCTGTTCCTAAAGTAATTTCGTCTGCATATTCTAATTCGTCTCCAACAGAGATTCCTCTAGAAATACAAGAAATATTTATTTTCATATCTTTTAATCTTCTAAACAAATAGAAATTAGTTGTATCTCCTTCCATTGTTGTACTTAAAGTGAGGATGATTTCATTAACTTGATTTTCTTCAACTCTTTTGATTAATTCTTCTATTTTAATATCTGTAGGTCCTATACCATCCATTGGAGAAATGAGTCCTCCTAGCACATGATAAACTCCATTAAATTGATTTGTGTTTTCAACAGCTATCATTACTCTAATATCTTCAACAACACAAATTGTTTTTTTATCTCTACGTGGATTACTGCATATTTCACATATGCAATCATCAGTGATAGAGTAACATTCATTACAATAATTAATTTGGTTTACAAGGTCAATAAAAGCATTTCCAAACTGAATTATATTATTTTTATCTTGTTTTATAATGTGTAAAACTAATCTTAATGCAGATTTTTTCCCTATTCCAGGCAAGGATGATAGTTGATTAACAGCATTTTCAACGGATTTAGATGGAAACTTCATATATGCAAATTTAAATATTTATTGATAATTTTGTTAAAAATTAATATTATGAATACGACAATTTTTTTATTGATTATTGTAAGCTATTTTACAATACTATATTTAATTTCCTATGTAACAAGTCGAAATGACGGAAATAATGCGTTTTTTCTTGGAAATAGAAAAGCTCCATGGTACGTTATTGCGTATGGGATGATTGGGACTACATTATCTGGAATTACATTTATTTCTGTACCAGGGTGGGTTAACAGTAGTCAGTTTTCTTATATGCAGATGGTATTTGGTTTTTTTGTTGGATATTTTATTATATCCAGAGTTTTACTTCCTCTGTATTATAAAATGGAATTAGTTTCTATTTATACCTATTTAAAAAATATATTTGGAGTTTTTTCATATAAAACTGGTTCAAGTTTGTTCTTGATATCTAGAACAATAGGAGCTTCTTTTAGATTATATTTAATAGCATCAGTTTTACAATTTGCTATTTTTGATAGTATCAATATTCCATTTTATCTTACCGTTCTAATAACAATAATATTAATTTGGGTATATACTTACAGAAGCGGAATTAAGACAATTATATGGACAGACGCTATACAAACTACACTAATGATATTGTCTGTAATTATTATTGGTTATTTTTTAACTAAAAATCTTGAAATTAGTTTATTGGATATGTTTTATAAGATTAAAGAATCTCCTAACTCTAGAATTTTTTTCTTTGATGATATTTCTGATAAAAAATATTTTTGGAAACAGTTCTTGTCAGGAGTTTTTATGGCAATAGTAATGACGGGATTGGATCAAGATCAAATGCAAAAAAATCTTAGTTGTAAAAATTTAAAGGACGCTCAAAAAAATATGTTTTCATTTAGTTTAATTTTAATTATTGTTGATATTTTATTTCTATCTTTAGGTGCTTTATTACTAATTTATTCAAACGAGATTGGTTTGATGATCCCACAAAATCCAGATATGTTATTCCCTAATATCGCTTTAAACTCAGGATTACCTCAATTTGTCGGAATTATCTTTTTATTAGGAATTGTTGCAGCCGCATACTCAAGTGCGGACTCTGCTCTTACTTCACTTACAACATCATTTTGTATTGATATTATGGATTTTGAAAAAAAACCTCAGTCTGAGCAAGTAAGTTTTAGAAAAAAATCACATTTACTGATGTCGTTTATTTTGTTTTGTGTGATTATGATTTTTAATCTTATTAATGATGACAGTGTTATTAAATCCTTATTCACTGTAGCAGGTTATACTTATGGACCGTTACTAGGTATATATACTTATGGGTTATTTACAAAGAATAAAGTAATTGATAAATATGTTCCATTGATTTCTATAATTTCCCCAATAATCTGTTATATTCTAAATATTTATTTGAGCTTAGGTTTTGAATTACTAATTGTAAACGGATTAATTTCGTTTATAGGAATGGATATAATTAGAAAAGGAAAATACTATTGGTGATAATTTTCTTTTCTTTTTATCAGAACAAATGTTCCAATAATTCCAATTAAAATTAAAATTGATGAAATAATCTCAGCCTGAGTTGTTCCTCCAAAAATATCATATTTTATGTTAACTCTAATTTTTTCAATAAAGAATCTTTCTAAACCATTAAATACTAGATAAATAAAAAATAATACTCCAGGGATGTTTATTTTTTTTCTAATCTTCCATAAAAATAAAAATATAATTAATGATAATATTATTTCATACAACGGAGTAGGGTAAACATTCTGAGGAAGTTGATAACAAAAATTTCCCTCGCATCCAGGAATTGGAACTCCTGCATTTATTACATTGTTTGGATAATTATATCCCCACATCCAATCCGGTAGAAACCACCATTCAGGTTGTTTTTCTGCTATTATTCCCCAGTCCCCATCTCCACTAAAATGACATCCAGCCCTTCCAATTCCATACGATAGTATTAGAGATGGTGCAAAAGAATCTATTAAATGCAATAAATTAATGTTATATTTTTTTGCGTAATAGCATACAGAAATAGCTCCAAAAATTAATCCTCCATAAAATGTTAGCCCACTAAAAGATAGTAATTGTCCAATTGGATCATTCAAAAAGTCATCCCAGTTTTCAAGACTAGCAAATATTTTAGCTCCAATTATACCACTAATTGCAGCTATCATTATCATATTTCCAACTAATTGATATGGATGAATATCTTTTTCTATCCATTTTGGTTTAGGAAGTTTTGTTTTTTCTTTTTCTTTATATTTTGAAAAGGCTGAAATAGCAGCAATAAAAACTCCCCCGGTGTAACTTCCTTTGGTTGAAATAATAAAATCTTGTGGATTTAATACTAAACTTTCATAATCAAATATTGCTTCAACTAATTTAAAACCAATAATAAAACCTGCTGTAATTGAACTAATCCATTCACTTCTAGTTACCCCTTCTCCAATAAGTTTCTTTTGTTTTATTTTATTAATTAATCCTTCTTTTTCTTTTCTTTTGAACTCTAAGGAAATAAAATAGGATCCTGCGATGAAAGATAGGGCTACGAAAAATCCAAATGTTTGAATTGGTAGAGGAATATCTATTCCAAATAAATCCTCAATTAAATAACTGATTGTGGGATACATGTGTTTTCTTTAATTTTTGATAAAATATTACCATTCTCATCAAATGATAGTAATTTTAGATTGATTTTCTTTTGCGTTAAATCTTTTGAAAAAGGAATTTTTACCTTAATGTAATTGTCAGTGAATCCGTATAAAAATCCATTTTTATTTTCTGTTTCAAGTAATACGGTCTGAGTACTTCCAATATATTTTTGATAATATGATCTTTGTAATTTATTAGATAATATTCTTAAAGTTTTACTTCTTTCAGCTCTTTTATGTTTTTCAACAACTCCTTCAAAAGTAATAGCCAAAGTGTTTTCTCTTTCTGAATAACTAAAAACATGTAAATAAGATATTGGTAATCCCTTGATAAAATTTACACTAGAATTAAATAATGCATCTGTTTCACCGGGAAAACCGACAATTACATCTGCACCAATACATACATTAGGAATAGCTTTTTTTATTTTTTTTAATTTTTCTTCGTAAAGTGAAGTTCTATATCTTCTTCTCATTTTCCTTAATATTCTATCATTTCCCGATTGTAATGGAATATGAAAATGAGGCACAAACTTTTTGGAATCTCTAACAGTAGCAATAATATCGTCAGTAATTAAATTTGGTTCAATGGATGAAATTCTAAATCTTTCGATTCCACTAACCTTGTCAAGTTCTTTAATTAGATCTATAAAACGTTTGTCATTGTCTTTAAAATCTCCAATATTAACTCCTGTAATTACAATTTCCTTTATTCCAGAATCAGAAATTTTTTTTGCATTTTTTAAAATATTATTTATGGTGCCAGATCTACTTCTACCTCTAGCGAGTGGTATGGTGCAGTAGGTGCACGGATAATCACATCCATCTTGTATCTTTAAAAAAGATCTAGTTCTTTCGGACAATGAAAATGATGATATATAGTTTAAGTTATTAATTTCACATCCATGAATTTCTGCTGATTTTTTATTATTTAAGTCTTTGAGCAAGATAGGTAAGTTAAATTTGTCATTAGCACCTAAAACCATGTCAACACCATCTATTTCAGAGATTAATTTGGGTTTTAGTTGAGCGAAACATCCAGTGATTACAATAAAACTATTTGGAGAAATTTTTTTTGCTCTTCTAATTAATCTTTTACATTCTTTGTTTGCATTTTCAGTGACAGAACAAGTATTAATAACGAACATATCTGCACCATTGTTAAATTCAGTTTTAGTAAATCCAATTTTATCTAATTGTCGTGCAATAGTGGAAGTTTCAGAAAAGTTTAGTTTGCATCCTAAAGTATAAAAAGCTACTGTTTTTTTATTAAACATTTTACAAATGTATTAAAAGTAAATCTTTAAATTATTTGAAACCTATTTTATTTTTTTACCGTTTTCTATTAAAAAAGTTAGTTAATATTTCTTTGATAAAAGAAAATTAATAAAATAAATTTTAAATTCTGTGAATACTAACGGTTCAAATATAAAATTGAGATTTTTTTGCCATTTCCTTCGTCTCAATATCTTGTTATTCAGTATCAATGTTCACTCACAACTTGTATCTGACTTTACGACTATAAATTCAAATACTGGATGCGGTTCACTTTTAGTTGAATTTGAAGATTTATCTACAGGTAGTCCTGACACTTGGTTTTGGGATTTTGGAAATGGTAATACCTCAAGTGTTCAAAATCCAATTACATTTTATTCAAGTCCTGGCACATACACTGTAAAATTAATAGTTTCTAATGCAGTTGGTCAGGACATCTATAATCGAGTTGATTATATAACTGTTTATTCGGAACCAATAGTAAATTTTATCGAAGATAAAAGTATCTTCTGTAAACCTTATGAGGTTAACTTTACAGACGTATCGACTGGGGTAAATAATATTATTAGTTGGCAATGGGATTTTGGAGATGGTGGTAGTAGCACTATCCAAAATCCAAGTTATGTGTATCAAAATAGTGGGATATTTACAGTTACATTAAACGTATTGGATGATAAAGGCTGTGAGAATATATATATTAGAAATAATTTAATTGAATCCAAGGAAGTTCCTGAGTCAAATTTTTCATCAAATATATCTACAACATGTGATTCAGTAAAAGAAATTATTTTTCTTAACAATTCTCAAAATGGAATAAATTTTATGTGGAATTTTGGAGATGGTAATTTCTCAAATCAAGCAAATCCTGTGCATAATTATTCTACGGGTTTATATTCAGTGGAACTTATTGTTGATAATGGTGTCTGTAGTGATACCTTGATTCAAACTCATATGATTGAAGTTGGAGCTACAGTTGTATCAGATGTAATTGCAGATACTAATTCAATTTGTGAGTTGTCAGATGTTCAGTTTACAGAGTATTCAAATTATATTTTTGATTCATGGCTTTGGGATTTTGGTGATGGAAATAATTCAACATCTCAAAATCCTATTCATTATTATGAAGAATCAGGATTTTATACTGTTAGTTTAACAAGCTCTATCGGCGGTGAGTGTATTAATACAATTGAAAAGATTAATTTTATCGAGGTATTTGATGAACCTAATATTGTATTTTCCTCAAGCCAATTATATAGTTGTAATTTACCTTTTAATGTAAGTTTCAATGATAATACTTTAGGTGCATCAGAGTGGTTTTGGGATTTTGGTAATGGAGACACATCAAATTTACAAAATCCGAATGTTGACTTCATTTCTGTGGGTGAATTTGATGTTAAATTAAAAGTAGTTGATTATAATAGTTGTGAATCCATATTGACTAAATTTGATTTTATTAAGACAGACACACTAGTTCCAAATTTTTCTGTGTCCGATTCTATAATTTGTGAGTCAGATACGGTTTCATTTTATGATATGTCAATTTCTAGTTGTCCAATTGTCACATATTTATGGGATTTTGGAGATGGTAGTTCCTCTAATTTTATTAATCCCAAACATCAATTTAATAATATTAATTTGTTTGATATTTCTTTAAATATTGAAAATGAAAAAGGATGTACTAAAGAATTATATCTAAATGATTTCATTAAAACAGTTGGTCCACCAAATGCAGATTTTCACTCAAATAAAATAATTACTTGTGCTGGTGATGATATTCAGTTTTCTGACTTAAGCTCATCGTTAGCACCAATAAATATTTGGTACTGGGACTTTGGAGATGATAATATTTCTACATCTCAAAATCCTACACATCAATACAATCATTTAGGAACTTACTCGGTTTCATTAGTAGCGGGGGAAGGAAATTGTATTGACACTATAGTCAAAGAGAACCTTATAGAAGTTATTGAACCCTCTGCTTATTTTATCACTAAACACAGCTGTGACAACCCTTACATTGTTGAATTTGATAATTTGTCAATCGCAGCGGATGAAATCGAATGGGATTTTGGTGATGGCAATTTTTCGACTGACTTTAATCCTACCCATTTATATTCCGACACAGGAACATATTTGGTTAGATTAAGGGTTTTAAATAATGTTACGTTGTGCACTCACGAGTATACAAGAAGTATTATTATAAATGTGCCATTAGCGGAATTTACTTATCTTATTAATGCTAATAATTCGTTCGAAGATTCTGTAGTATGTCTGCCGAAAAAGAAATCTCATTTAAGTATATTATCAGATAACGTAAGGAATTACAGATTTGACTGGGGAGATGGATATTTAGGAATAAACAGGAGTGATCATTTATATAGTCAGCCTGGTATTTATGATGTTACATTAATGATAACTGATATTAATGGATGTAAAGATACACTTACTAAATATGAAATGTTTAGGATAACAAATGTAGAAACTGATTTTTCAATCTCTAGTTTAACAGGATGTGATTCTATTTATGTAGATTTTGTGGATTTATCATCAGTTAACTCAAGTGTTTATTGGGATTTTGGAGATGGAAATAGTTCTATAATTAATAACCCACAACATGTTTACTCAAATCAAGGTTTTTATGACGTAACTTTATATTCTACATCTGTTGACGGATGCAAAGACACTCTTCAAAGAAAAGAATATGTCAAATTTAAATATCCAACAATAGACTTTAATATAGATAAATTTAAAACATGTGTTGGTGATAGCGTGTATTTTACAAATTTTTCTGAGGGGATTGGTTTAGAATATGACTGGGATTTTGGAAATGGTATTATTTCGATTTTAAAAAATCCAATATTTAATACAGTTTCTACAGGTATCTTTCCAATTTCTTTAACTGTTACTGATACATTTGGTTGTAGTGTATCAAAAAACTCAGATACAATATTCGTTCAAGAAGTTATAGCAGATTTCACAACTGACATAACAACTTCTACATGCCCACCTCTAATTTCAACTTTTGTAAATAACTCTGTTGGAAACATGCTTGATTACACTTGGGATTTTGGAGATGGAACATTTTCAAATCAAATTAATCCGTCTCATTTATTTGTTAACTCAGGATCATTTGATATTAGCTTAATTGTCACAGATAACTTTTACTGCTCCGATACAGTTAAATATTCAGAGCTTGTTTCAATTTATGGCCCCTCTGGCAGTTTTATTTACTCAACTAATAAATTATGTGATTATGAATTAGTAGAATTTTCATCAAATGTTCAAAACACAGATTTATTCTTATGGGACTTTGGTGATGGATCGTATTCAAATGACAGCAACCCTAGTTATAGTTATAACAGTGGAGGAATATTTTACCCTTCTCTAATAATTGAAAACTCTGATGGATGTCAGACTATTATAAATTCTCAAGACTCAATATTGGTAGTTGAAATTAATATAGATGCAGGTTCTAATAAAAATCTATGTTTAGGAGATACTATTTTATTACAGTCGATAGGAAATTCTTCTATTTATGCTTGGGATTACTCTCCATTTATTTTAGATCATGACAGTGCCAGTACATTAGTATTTCCAAGTAATTCTACAATGTTTTACGTAACTAATACTGACGGAACATGTTTTAAGTCAGATTCAATTTACGTATTTGTCGATTCAAATATTCCTCAACCTAGTTTTTATACTCTCAATAATTGTTATGGAGATAGCATGCAATTTTATGCCAACTCTGGAATAAACGCATCTTATTTTTCTTGGGAATGGACAATATTAGAGGAAAAATTATATTCTCAATTCGATTATTTTGAATTTGATTCTGTTGGGACATTTGAAGTAAATTTAAATGTAGTAAATTTAGAAAATAATTGTGATGCAAATATTATTCAAACCGTGGAAGTATTACCTACTCCAGATGCTAACTTTAGAGTTGATAACGTATGTCTTGGTGAAAAAACACAATTTACAAATCTTTCAAGTGAAAGTACTGCGTCGAATATTTGGATCTTTGGAGATGGATATCAATCTTCAACAGAATTACATCCATCATTAGTATTTACATCTCCCGGGATTTTTAATTCAACTTTGGTGGTATATTCTGAAACGGGATGTTCAAGTTCAATCTCCAAAGAAGTGATAGTTTATGATAAACCAAAAGTATTTTTAGAAAATTATGAGCTATGTGAAGCGTATAAAATTGATTTTAATTCATTAGTCTTATTGGATAATGGTTACATAACTAATTGGAAGTGGGATTTCGGAGATTCGAGTGTTTCCTCAGATTTAGAATCTCCTTCGCATACATATAATGAATGGGGTCAATATGATGTTGAATTGATAGTAGAATCAAATCATGGTTGTTTTAATAGTGAAGTCACAAAAGCTATAGTTCATCCTAATCCAATAATTGATTTTAGTTTTGAACAAGTGTGTATTCATGATGAAACAAAATTCACATCCCATTCTTATATTGATCAGGGTTATTTGCAATATTTTGATTGGAGTTTTGGTGATGGAAATTATTCTAATTATAAAAACTCATCAAATTCTTTTTTACTTTCTGGAGTATATCCTGTAACTTTGACTGTGACATCTACTGTTGGATGTCATTCTAGCGAAGTTAAAGACATTCAGATTTTTTCTTTACCAGATATAGACTATTTGGTGGATACAAACATTTGTGAATCAGATGAGATTAAATTTGTTAATTTAACAAAATCAGAAGATAAAATCATAAATTATAGATGGAATTTTGGAGAAGGAAGTATTTCTAATGAAAAAAACCCAAAATACACCTACAATAATTCGGGTACTTATGATGTCTCATTATTGGTAGTTACTGAACATGGATGTGAAAGAGAACAGGAGCGTTTAGATTTAATAAATGTATTTGATAATCCAACATCTAACTTTAATATGTCTGATAATAGAGTCAGTTTACTTGACTCTGAAATTATTTTTACAAACACTTCAAATTCAGATTTGTATTTCGAATGGAATTTTGATAATGGATTAATTGACTCTGAATCTAAAGATATATCAGTAACTTTTGAAGAATCTGGAGTATATAATGTTACTTTGTATGTAGAAAATGAAAATAAGTGTTATGATGAACTAACTCATAAAGTTATTGTTGAGGAAATCTTTTCAGTGTTTATTCCTAAAGCATTTACTCCAAATAATGATGGTGTGAATGATGTATTTTTTCCAATTACAACAGGTGTATACAGTTTTGAAATGAAGATATTTAATAGATTTGGTGGGCTTGTTTTCTTTTCAAATAATAAAAAAAACGGATGGGATGGATACTCAATGTATTCTGACCAGTATCTCGAGATGGGTACATACTTTTTCAACATAATAGTTACAGATGTAAATAACAAACCTTGGATTTACAATGGAGAAGTTAATCTTATAAAATAACAAATTTTTCTTAATATAGCCATAGAAATATTTTGTCTATGAAATTAAGGTTTTACTTGTCTCTTTTTATTGTTTATCAGTTTTCATGTACAAATAAATTTGATGACTCAAGTTTAAAGATATTTAAGTATAATGAGTCTAATGGGATCTCAACACTAGATCCCGCGTTTGCTAAAGACAAAGCTACAATATGGGCAACATCTCAAATTTTTAACTCTCTTGTTAAAATGGATGAAGACTTAAATGTTGTTCCTTCAATTTCATCAAATTGGAAAATTTCGCAAGATGGTCTAGAGTATATATTCTTCTTACGAAAAGATGTTTTTTTTCACGATCATAAATCATTTGAAAATGGTAAGGGGAGGAGAGTAGTTGCATCTGATTTTATATATTCTTTCGATAGATTATTAAACCCTAAGCTAGCATCGCCTGGTGCTTGGGTTTTAAATAATGTTTCTTCTTATAATTCTTTGAATGACTCCACTTTACAAATAAAATTAAAAAAAGTATTTCCTCCATTTTTATCTTTGTTAAGCATGCAATATTGTTCTGTGGTTCCAAATGAATGTGCAGAGTTAGATGAGTTTCGTTCTAATCCGGTTGGAACAGGACCATTTAAGTTCCAGTTTTGGAAAGAAGGAGTGAAATTAGTTTTAAGAAAAAACTCACTGTATTTTGAAAAAGAGGATGGAAAAAATTTACCATACCTTGACGCTGTAGCGATTACTTTTATCAGAGACAAACAATCCGAATTTTTAAGTTTTATAAAAGGAGAATTAGATTTTATATCAGGAATTGATCCCTCATATAATAATGAAATTTTAGATAATCAAGGATCATTAAATGAAAAATATCAAAATATTGTAAACTTTGAAAGTTATCCTTTCCTAAATACTGAATACCTTGGATTTCTGATGGATTCTGACTCTGAATTTTCAAAAAATAAAAACTTGAGGAAGTCAATATACTATTCGATAAACAAAGAAAAGATGTTAAAGTATTTAAGAAATAATATTGGTATTCCTGCTAACCATGGATTTATCCCCGCAGGTCTTCCAGCTTTTTCAAAAGACATTATAAATGGTCATTATGATTTAAATCAAGCGAAGAAGTATTTAGAATTGGCTGGATTCCCAGAAGGTAGAGGATTAGGTCAAGTCATTTTAAATACTACCTCATCTTATTTAGATTTGTGTGAATATATTCAATCTGAATTGAAAAAAATCGGAATTCAATTAAAAATTGAAGTTAATACTCCATCTTCTCACAGACAAATGGTAGCAACATCAAAACTTAATTTTTTTAGAGGCAGTTGGATAGCGGATTACCCTGACTCGGAAAATTATTTGTCTTTATTTTACAGTAAAAATTTCACACCTAATGGGCCTAATTATACTCATTTTAACAACGATGAATTTGATAGATTGTATGAATTTTCAACTCAAGAGCCAGACTTTGATAAAAGAGTTAGGATTTATCAAAGACTAAATGAAATTTTGTTTGATCATATGCCAGTTATACCACTCTATTACGATGAGATAGTTCGTTTTACTCATAAAAATATTTCAGGATTAAGGGTGAATGCTCAGAATAACTTAGATTTGTCTAGTGTAATAAAGAGGTAAAATATATTTATTTTTAACTATCTTTGCATTAGTAAATTATGTTTATGAGTTTCCGAGTCATCATACTACTATTTTTTTTGATCACCACTCTTCATGTGAATTCTCAGATTGGAATAACAAATAACGCTCCTAACAATGATCCTAATCATTTAATTAAT
>Ga0160422_10002394_pt1 | contig 11754 bp, 8 predicted proteins | sample Fk160mmetaG_FD_108192 | JGI IMG/M metagenome (GOLD analysis project Ga0160422, IMG submission 108192) | Marine microbial communities from the Central Pacific Ocean - Fk160115 60m metaG | ecosystem: Environmental > Aquatic > Marine > Oceanic > Photic zone | place: The Central Pacific Ocean... | reverse complement strand
TGCCGACCCCCGGTATGCGCTCGAGCCGATTCTGGACGATGTCTGTGACCATCTGGTCCGGGTCTTCGACACCATCAGGAAGGCTTATGCCGCCCCAAATTATGGGTTCGTCACCCGGACTCCATCGGTAGATCCAGTATCGATCGAGATCGTCTGGAAAGTCGGCCATGGCTCGTTCGAGTCGATCGGCGACGGCGTTGTATGCTTCATCCATCGACACACTTCGGTGAAAGGACAGACTGGCTCTTGCTGACCCTCGGGACGCGCGGGTGTTCATCTCCTTGAGACCCGGTGCCGTTGAGAGGTGTTCTTCCATGGGTCGGACAATCTGCCGTTCGGTCTCGCGGGGTGTGGAGTCTTTGTATGGAATCCAGACCCACATCTGATTCAACGAAAACCGCCCTGGCATCATCTCAACCGGGATCTTTTCCCACGCGATTGTGCCCATGAGGATCAGGGCCATGAAGGTCATCACCACCGTCACGGGCCGACCCACACTCAAGCGTGCGAGAAGCCGAATCATCGCTCAAGCGTCCGGGTAAGGGTCAGGTACACGACGGGAATCACCCCGAGTGTAAGAGCGGTGGCACTCGTCAACCCCGCAATGATGGTGAGCGCGAGGGGTCGCTGGATCTCTCCGCCTTCGCCGAATCCCAAGGCCAAGGGCAGCAGACCCAAAATTGTGGTCAGTGTGGTGATCAGGATGGGTCTCAGGCGAAGTTGGGCTGCAGTTTTGATCGATTCGACCCGCTCCATCCCGCTGGCCCGATGTTGATTAATGGTATCGACCAAGACAATGGCGTTGTTGACCACAACTCCGCACAGAACGATGGCACCGATCAACACCACAACGCTCACCGCTGTTTGTGTAACCAGCAACCCAACCCCCACACCAACCAGCGCGAGGGGGACACTGAGCAGGATGACAAACGGGTGGAGAATGCTCTCGAAGGTGCTCGCCATGATGACGTAGACCAAAAACAGAGCCAGCATCAGGGCGAACTGCATGCTCTTCATCGAGCGCTGCATTTCTCGATTTTGACCCCCCATCTCGGCCTGACTCTCGAGGGTCAACTGACCGATCCGGTCTTGGATCGTTTCGGACATTCCTGAAAGGTCAAATCCATCCATGTTGGCGCTGACCACCACGGCTCGGCGCTGGTCAATCCGGCGAATCTCGCTGGGGCCGACCTCCTCGGAGAAGCGTGCAACACTGACCAGAGGAATTGGTGGATTCAACTCGGGATTTACATTGAGGCGTTTCAGCATCTCGATGCCTCGCCGCTGGGAGGGGTCGAGGCGCACACTGAGGTCGACTCGTCCATCGCCGCGCGACAGCGTGGTTGCCGTCGTTCCAAGCACTTTTGTTCGAATCGCCCGAGCCACTCCACCGGTGCTCAGGTTGAATCGAGTCAACAGTGTTCGGTCGTAGTCAATCCGAACCTCAGGATAGCCGGGCGACAGGCTGGACCGGATGTCGGTCAGCCCTTCGACTTGTTGGAGTTCGTCCACGGTTGCGCTCGAGCTTTGCTGCAGTCGGTCCAAATCGGAATCAAACAGGAGCACCTCGATGGGCGTTCGGAATGAAAACAGGCTTGGCCGAACCATGCGCACAGCGATCGGGTCGTCGGTCGGGTCAGTCAGCGCCTCTCGCACTCGGTCCATGACGGCCCGCTCACGGGATTCGATTCCACCGCCGCCGCGAACCTCGATCATTAAACGAGCCGTATGCTCACCCTCGTCTGAGCGGCTGTCCGCGCGACTTTCGGTGCCCACCACCGAGTGGATGTGGACGATGTCAGGGTCGTTGACCAATTCCTTCTCGGCTGCGACCACGCGATCGACCGTTCTTGACAACGGGGAGCCGACGGGGAGTGCGATCTCCGCAGTGAAGCGTCCTTGGTGCATTTCGGGAATCAGCGATTGCCCGAGGGTGCTGAACAGCGGAATGCTAATCGCGACAATCACAGCGGCTGAACCAAGGACGGTGGCGGGGCGATCAAGGGCCGCCTGAATCAGGCCACTGTAGCGTCCATCGAGTTGTTGGTAGCGTTCATGGAATCGACTGGCTGCGGTGTTCGCGCGGCGGAATACCAAGCGCAGGATGCGTTGCAAAGACCAGATAACGGGCCGCACCATGACGGTCGCGGTGCCCATCGCGAGCACAGCGGCAGCTTCACAAACGATGCGGACGGCAAAGCGAATCAGCAAGTAGGGTCGTTGCCACCGTGCAGAAGACTGCCAAGCCGTGCGCAACTGACCGATGGATTCAAATCGACCGGAGCGAGAAATGGCCATGAACGGACTGCGGTCATTGTTGATGGTGAGGTCATATGCCGCCAGCATCGGAACGAAAAACAGCGCAACGACCAACGAAGCGAGCAGGGAAAACACGACGGCGAGGGCGAGGTCGCCAAAGAGTTGTCCGGCTACGCCCTCGACAAACGCAATCGGCATGAACACGCACACGGTCGTGAGTGTCGATGCGATGACCGCTGCTGCAACAGTCTTCGTGCCCGTAATGGCCGCTTCGATTCGACCAAGGCCTCGTTCTCGCTGCACGTGAATGTTCTCTAAAACAACGATGGCATTGTCGACCAGCATTCCGATTCCGAGCGCCAGTCCGCCGAGACTCATCAGGTTCAGGCTGACACCGCCGAGGTACATCGGGGCGAAGGTAGCGATGATCGAAAGAGGAATTGCGGTCGCGATGATCAGCGTTGCGCGGACATCTCGAAGAAACATGAACAGAATGGACACGGCCAACACCGCGCCGAGCAGCGCTGTCGATCGAAGATTGTTGATGCTGGCCTCGATGAAACCAGCTTGGTCTTCTAGAATAGCCATTGATACGTCGTCGGGAAGCCGGTCTTTGATCGTCGAGGGGCGACCCCACTCGGACCTCTGGTCGGACTGGTCATCGGCCCCTAAAACGGCACGAATCCGCCGGGACAGCTGCACAATGTTGGCGTCCGCAGACTTGAAGATCTCGAGTTCTACTGATTCGGCTGCATCAAGTCGACTCACCACTTCACGTTCTCGAAACCCCTCGGTGACTGTCGCCAGTTCGGTCAAGGGCACGACCACGCCGTCGGCTCGTTTGATCTGGATCGCTCGGATGTCGTCGACGGTCACGAGCTCGCCCACGGTACGAACCAAGTACTCGTAGTCGCCCTCTAAAATGGCGCCACCGGGGAGATTTACGTTTTCCTCAGTCAACGCTCCGGCGACTTGCTCGATGGTGACCCCTCTGGCCGCCATCCATCCTTCTCGGACTTCGATCTTAATTTCAGCGGCCAACCCGCCGCGAACGCGAACGCTCGCCACCCCATCCATCGCTTCGAGACGGCGCTTGATTTGCCGTTCCGCGACCGTTCGCAATTCCTGAAGTTGTGCCTGTGGGTCTGCAGATTCGGGGGCCGATATGGCGACACGCATGACCGGATCGAGGTTTGGGTCAAAGCGCAGAATTAGCGGTCGATCCGCATCATCGGGTAGAAACGTGGTCTGCAGCTGCTCGCGGATGGACTGACTCGCCTTGTTCATGTCGGTGCCCCACGAGAACTCGAGGATGACATCCGACATGCCTGCACGGGAACGGCTTTCCAACTCGACGAGGCCGGGCGTGGTGGCCAGCGCCTCCTCGATGCGCCGGGACACCTGAACCTCTACCTCCTCGGGTGCATACCCAGCGATCTCGGTCCGCACGGTGATCGTGGGATACGAGAGGTCGGGCATGAGGTTCAGAGGCAGACGCTCGTAGGACACCAAGCCGAACACCGCGGCGGCAATGGCGACCATCCACGTTGCCACTGGTCGGCGTACGACCCGCTCAAACACGTTCACTCGTCTTCGCCTTCTTCGTCATCCGGCTTCTTGTCGCCGCGCTCGGGGCGCTTCGGGTTGGGGTCACCGGGAAGCTTGACCTCGGCCTCGGGGCGAAGGTTCTCACCGCCGATGTTCACAATGGTGTCGCCTCGGGCCAGCCCGGCTGTGATTTCAGCGTTCACGGAGTCTGTGTAGCCGAGGGACAGACTGACCCGTTCGACCATGCGCCGAGGCACGCCTTCCCACGGGTCAGAGGTGTCTTTTTTCTCCTTATCCTTCTTGAAGAGGTTCTTGAACCAGCCATCTTTGTCAGCGCCGCTTCCTCGATTGCCCCACTTGCCGCCAGATGTGTTCTCTTCAGCGGGTGGCTTGTCCGTGATGCGCCAAGCGACCGGGGCACCGTCCTGCCAGTACACCGCACGCCGCGGAATGGTCATTACATCGGAGTGTCGGTCCACTTCGATGCGAACCTCAACAAATTGTCCCGGCCGTAGGCGTCCACCGGGTTTGTCATCCGTGTGCACGGCGATGGTGACGCGGACGGTGCCCGAGGTTTCATCGACTACGGGGCTAATTCGCAGGATTTCACCGGTTGACGTTGCCTTGTCATCGTATGTTCCGGCGAGCACAACGGGTTGCCCGATCGACAAATACTCTAAGTCACCCTCAGATAGATTCACGATCACTCGGAGACGATTGAGGTCCACCACCTGAAAGGCTCGCTGTGCGCCGCCTGCGAGTTCGCCAAGTCGTACGTCCCGGATCGACACCGTTCCATCGATCGGGCTCGTGAGCCGGGTGAACCCCGCCGACCCGGTCGCCTCACGATGGCTGGCTTTTGCAATCGCGAACGCATCCTCCGCTTCTTGAAACTCGGTATCCGAGATGGCGCCGCGAGCATGAAGGGTTTGGGCTTGTTCGAATCGCCGCTGGGCCTGCGAAAGTTCCACCCGGGCCCGAGCGCTGCCTGCCTCTAAGCTGGGGTTGGCGAGCACAGCAAGGATGCTTCCGGCGCGAACAGGGTCTCCCTCTTCGACACGGATCTCTTGAACGACACCGCCCGCCTCGGGGGTGATATCGGCCATGGCTTCGCTCTCGAGCGTGCCGTGGGTCACCAATTCGCGGGCTACAGAGCCCTCTCCAACTTCGACGGCTTCAACCAGCACGCGCCAGTCCTTGACGGTGTTGCCTCCCCATGAGCCTTTGCCATACCGTCCTTTGCCGCGACGTTGGTCCCAGTCACATGCTGCCAGAGTGGACAGCAGGAGTGCGGTTACGATCCATATTCGGTTCATGTCTGGCGTCCTTCGATGGCCATTAGCAGGATGGATGCGGCCACTCCCATCCGAGGATCAAAGTGGGCCGATTGTATGGAGACGTCGTAAACGATCTTGAAGAGGTTAAATCGCTGTTTAATGGTACCTGCCCGAGTTCCGTTGATTGAAACGTAAAAGGTCTGTGGAATCAGGCTCGTTAGGAAACGGCGGAACATCGCAACGAGCGCGGAATCCTCTTCGATGGTCCCAATTTCAACACCGCTCGCGTCGAGAATGGTCCAAGTGTCGCGGAGAAGAGAGCGAATTCCCTTCCGGCGGAAGCTGCCGACGAGCGTGTTTTGGGTCGGGTCGTTGATGTCGTAGGTTGCAGAGAAGTCGATGACATTTCGGGCTCGAATCTCAAGTCGAATGTCGCGCATGGTGTCGTCGCCATAGACATTAATGGCTTCTTTAAATTTGAAGAGTTTCTGGCGAACGAAGAAGGCCAACCTTCCGCTGTCGAAGATCCGATAGGTTCGGCCAAATAAGTTGATGAAAGGTCGTTCAGCGACGTAGTGGGTCGGCCATTCGGTGGGCGGCATGTTCGGCTCCGGGTCGCGCCCATTGTCGCATGCGAGAGAAAGGAAGGGTGTTAGGGAACGATTCATGATTACCAGACTGGACCACATCGCAATCGCGGTGCCGGACTTAACGGCAGCCATTGAGCGATTTGCCACCGACCTTGGGTTGCAGCTCGCCGGCCGGGAAGATGTCCCCTCGCAGTCCACTACGACGGTGTTCTTGCCGGTGGATGGGACTCAAATCGAACTGATCCATCCCATCGAGGGGCGAGGTCCGGTTGCCGCGTATCTTGAGAAACGTGGAGGCGGTTTGCACCACCTCTGCTTCGAGACCGATGACATTGATGCCGACATGGACCGTCTCAAACGGAAGGGGTACCGTTTTCTTTCCGACGAGCCTCAACCCGGAGCCCACGGGACCCGAGTGGTTTTCATTCATCCAAAGTCATGTGGGGGCGTGCTGATTGAGCTTGCGGAGCATCCAGCCCCATGAGCCGTCCAGCCGTTGGGGAGCAGACGACGCTCGCAGACCGAAAACGGTGGGCTGCCCAACGGCTTATTTTGGGCTTTGAGGGCACAACGCCTTCCCCAGAATTTCGTGCGTTTGTGCGGGATGCAGCCCCCGCGGGTTTCATCTTGTTTGCCCGGAACATTGAAGAGCCCGCGCAGGTTCGGGAGCTCAACCGGGAGCTAGCTTCATTGGTGCCGGAACACAGTCCGGCCTTGCTGACCGTCGATCAAGAAGGAGGTCGAGTGCTGCGAGTGCGCGCAACGCCGTGGCCACCAATGCGGTGTTTGGGCAACATCGATGACGAGCAAGCAACCCGTCAGACCGCGCGCGCCATCGCGCAGGAACTGCGCGCCATGGGGTTCAATCTGGACTGGGCACCGTGTGCGGATGTGGACTCAAACCCTGCCAATCCCGTAATTGGAGATCGATCATTCTCTCGGGAGCCCGGGGCCGTAGGCCGACACGTGAGCGCGTTTTTGGAAGGCCTGCACGATGCGGGGGTGATGGGTGCAGTCAAGCACTTCCCCGGCCACGGCGATACCAGCACGGATTCCCATCTTGAGCTGCCGGTGGTGGACAAGGACCCGGGCGACCTCGCGGAATGCGAGCTAATGCCCTTTGCCAAGGCGGTGGCGGAAGAGGTGGAAATTGTCATGACGGCTCATGTCATGTTTCCAGCCCTCGACGAGGCCGTTCCGGCCACGATGTCCAGCCCCATTCTGCGTGGCTGGCTTCGGGAGCGTCTCGGTCACAGGGGCATCATCGTATCCGATGACATGGAGATGAAAGCCGTTCGAGGTCGCTTTCCTCTCGAACAGCAACTCGACCTCGCGTGCCGAGCAACGGTGGACCTGTTCCTGATGTGCAAACAGCTCGATCTGCAAGTCGAAGCGTGGGAGACCCTCATCCATTTGGCTGAACAGGATCCGACCCATGACCGGCTGGCGTCGGACTCAATGCGTCGACTGGCTCGCCTGAGAGAACGGTTTTTATTGGAAGCAGCGGCTCCTCCTGATTTGTCTGTTGTGGGCAGTCGGGCGCACAAAGAGTGGGCCAGTTTGCTCGACGTACGGGGGCGTGAATGATTGCGATTGTGTTGGCATCCATTGGGCTTGCTCATGGGCAGAGTTGTGCCGATGTGAACTCGATTCCCGAATCTGCCCAGGTGGCTTGGGTATCGCCAGTGGCCAAGTCTGTGGGGATGAATTCATGGATTGAGACGGTCCGAGTTGCAGACCTGCGCGCGTGGATCCGTGAGAACGGGTCCGATCAGGTTCGGGTGCTGAAGGGTTTGGGTATGGTCCGATCGAAAGGCGGCAAGTGGGCTGCAAAGCGGTCATACAAGATCACTATCTTTGATGTGAAGCGGGAATGGCTTTGCCGCCCGATCGAGGGCGCCACGCCGGGAACGCTGGACCAAGGCGTCTCTGTTTGCGAGGAGAAGCAGCATAAGGGCCTTTGGGGCCACAAACGCGGGTACACGGGCTGCGGGTACATCGAGGATACGCTGAGTCGAAGCCGGAGCTTGGACGCCTATCGCGTGCGCTGGGGTGAGGCCTCTCGATGGGGATTCTGTGTGTTGCCCCTTGAGCGATTTCTCGAGGGTGCCTAGGACCCCAAGGGCTCGCCGGTCAGGTCGGCCACCGATGCATTTCGCAGCAGACCATCGATATACACGGCGCTCCGATACAGGGCGGGTTCAGACGCGAGCGCGGCCGAGACACCTTCTTCCGCGATGCGAGTGAGGTACGGCAGAATCGCATTGGTGAAGGCCACGGACGCCGTGTGTGCGACCTCGGATGGAAGGTTGGGTATGCACAAATGTCGGATCCCTTCTTCCATGTAGGTGCGGTCTTCAGTGTGTGTTCGCGTGGTTTCGCAAGCCCCTCCTTCATCGATGCTCATGTCAATAATTAGCGCACCGGATGGCATGGTTCGGACGTGCCTTCGGCTCACAATTTGCGGTGCCGGTCGTCCTCGACTGGCGACGGCGCACAGCAACAAGTCGGCACGCGCGACGGCCTCATCAAGGAGCGAGCCTCCCGCCATGGCCGTGGTGATCCCGTCAATTCGACGGTGAACACGGCGCAAGGCGTTCGAGTCTTCATCCAGTACCGTCACCTGCGCTCCCAAGCGCTGGGCCTCGCGCGCTGCCGCTTCGCCCGCAGCGCCCGCACCCACGATTGCAACCCGTAGAGGTGGCACTCCGGGAGCACCCCCGAGCAACCTCCCTTGGCCCCCCTCACCCGACAACATGTGCTGCGCCGCCATGAGTATGGCTACTCGACCGCCAATCGCCGATACAGCCTCGAGGACGGGCCGCGTTCCATCGTGGTCCTCCAACAATTCGAGTGCGATGGATGTGCATTCCTTGTCGCGAAGCGTATGCCGCAAGGTTTGTGCCTTGTCGTTCGCGAGGTGGAGAAAGCCCATGATTGTGCCTCGAGGGCGCATCAAGCTGCACTCGGACGGGTTGGGCGCATGGCACTTAATCAAGACATCGGACACGCCCGCGACCTCTCGAGCGCCCAAACTCACGGTGGCGCCAACCGCGCGGTAGTCATCATCGGTGAATCCGGCCAATGCTCCTGCTTTTGATTCCACGAGCACTGCGTGGCCAAGCGACGTCAACCGCTCCGCGCCCATGGGAGTCAATGCGACACGACGCTCCTCGGGAAGGGTCTCCCGGACCAAGCCAAATGTCATGGAGTCGATCATGCGTCACTCATTGAACGGGATGGGTCGGATCTTTCCCCCGCAGTGTACGACAAGTCGGTATCATCGGTCCGGTGAATGACGATTCGCAAACCCTGTACTGTCCTTCGTGCCTGACGACCTTTCAGAAGGCCGACGCCGCGTGTCCCAATCTGGCATGCGCTCGTGCCCGACCGACGGAGGGCTGGGCGCGAGTGTTTCAACCGGGCGACATTGTCGATCGCACCTACCGGGTGATCCGTAAACTGGCATTCGGTGGAGCGGGTGTGACCTACTTGGTCCGCATGATGAATGACGAAGGCAATGAAGCGGGCCCGGCCGTGGCGCTGAAGCTGCTGTTCGCCTCACGGGACCACGGAGCGTACCTCCGGCGTTTGGCAACCGAGGCGCAGATTCTTCAGGAACTGCAACACCCCCACATTGTCGAATACCTCGGTTTTGTTCATCGAAAAGGTCAGTCGCCATACCTGCTGACTCGCTACGAGGAAGGCGGGTCTCTTCTCGACCACATGAAGCGTGTGGGAACGATGAGCGTTCGCGATGCAGCGAGCGTCGGTGTTCAGGTTTGTGCTGCCCTTGCGAAGGGGCATGCGCTGGGCATCACACATCGTGATCTCAAGCCTGAAAACCTGTTGATAGCGAGTTCTGCCTCGACGGGTGATCCGCCGATGGTGCGTGTGGCAGATTTCGGCATCGCCAAGGTTGAGGGCGGTTTCGGCCCCAACATCACACGGGTGGGGAGCTTCGTCGGGACACCCCAGTATGCTGCCCCGGAGCAGTTTGTAGGCGAGGCCGCGACGCCCAGTTCAGATGTGTACTCATTGGGGTCGGTATTGGTGTACATGATGACGGCACGCGCGGTGGTCCCCAATGCCCACACCATGGCCCCGGAGGACAGTTATGCCGCCTTGGTCGAGGCTGTGCCTCCCTCGATTCTGCGACCCACAGATTCTGCTGAAGAGTGTGCGGCGATGAACGAGGTTCTGGACAGAGCGATGCGTCTCGACCCAAGGGAGCGCTGTTCCGTCGATGCGATGGGCACCATGCTGGAGAATGTAGCGGCGATGGGGGCATTAAAGGCAGGCGGGGAGTCTGCCTATGGCCGGAGTGAAGGCGCCATGCAGCCCAATGAGCAGGGTGTGAAAACCGCCGCCGCGCTGACCACGCAGAGCGATGCATGGACTGTTCAGACACAACCCAGTCTGCCCTTGCGGTCGCACCGTGAACCGAACCGCTCCCGCTGGTTGCTTGGCATGTCAGGGTTACTTGGTTTGCTGGTCATCGCGGCTGCATTGCTGTGGTGGGTGGCGCCTTGGCGGCTGGATGGTCTGCCATTGGTGGCGCCCATGCCCCATGAAAATGTTGCCGGGGCCACCGCCGCCATTGAGCGCGCGGTGCGCCAGGCGCGCGGTGAAATTCGAAAGCAGTGCCCCGGAGCCAAGGGCACTACAGCAGTGCTCGAGGCGGTGATGAACGAAGATGGTTCCGTTCGTTGGGCGCGTGCAGAGAAGCCAGACGGAAAGGCGATCAGATGCTTTGCCGGTGCGCTTCGAGGACGATTATCGGGCGTTGAGCTGAATAAGCCGGCCAAGGCGCGGCTTCGCATAGGCCTGTGAGTTACGCCAGAATGCGGAGGTGCTTCGATGGCAGATATTCGACCCTTTAGCGGTGTGCGACCCCTTGATGAGTTGGCTGCACGCATCATCGCTCCCCCCTACGATGTGCTCTCTGAATCGGAGGCGCGTGCGATCGCGGCACCAAACGAAAACAGTTTTCTACACGTCACCCGTCCTGAGGTCGACCTGCCGGAAGGAAGCGATGCACACGGTCCGGCGGCGCATGAAAAGGCACGCCAGAACCTTGACCGGTTCATCGAGAACGGGTGGATGGTTGAGGATCCTCAACCGTGCTTTTATCTGTACTCCCAGACATGGAAGGGTCGAACCCAGACCGGTTTGATGGCTGTGTGTTCGGTCGAAGAGTACAACACTGGAACCATCAAGCGGCACGAATTGACGCGTCCCGACAAGGAGCAGGATCGGGTCGACAATATGGACGCACTGGATGCTCAGCCTGGCTTGGTGTTTTTGGCCTATCGGGACACATATGCGGACGTTCGGACGGCCATTAAACTGGCATCGGCGTCTTCGCCGGCGTGGACGGTCACTACGGATGATGACGTGGTTCATGCCCTTACAGTTGTGGATGACCCCAACGTCGTGGACTCCATCCGCTGTGCATTTGAAGGCGTAGGTGCGCTCTACATCGCGGACGGCCATCACCGATCTGCGGCGGCGAGCCGGGTCTGTGCGGCGCGCGACGGAACCGGGGAGAGTGCGTGGTTCCTCGCGGGCCTGTTTCCAGACAGTGAACTGGAGGTCATGGCCTACAACCGGGTAGTTCGGGACCTGAACGGACACACCCCTGACGCGTTCATGCGAGCCTTATCGGCAGACTTCGTGGTCACTCCGGCTTCGACTGCCCGTCCGACTCGACGGGGCGTGTTTACGATGTACATGACGGGGCAGTGGTTCGAGGTGAATCCCAGAAATGGTGTGGTTCCAAAGGATGATCCGGTTGGGTGCTTGGATGTTGCCGTGCTTCAAGACCGCATCCTGAGTCCGATCTTGGGAATTGAAAACCCGAGGACCGACCAGCGCATCGCGTTTGTGGGCGGAATTCGCGGTCACAAAGCATTGTCGAAGCGCGTTGACCGGGGAGATGCCATGGTGGCCTTCCACATGTTCCCGACCGGAATGGACCAACTCTTCGATGTCGCCGACGCCGATCAACTCATGCCTCCGAAGAGCACGTGGTTTGAGCCGAAACTTCGAGGCGGCGTTGTGGTTCATCGGATCGGATG
>Ga0160422_10002393_pt1 | contig 11755 bp, 7 predicted proteins | sample Fk160mmetaG_FD_108192 | JGI IMG/M metagenome (GOLD analysis project Ga0160422, IMG submission 108192) | Marine microbial communities from the Central Pacific Ocean - Fk160115 60m metaG | ecosystem: Environmental > Aquatic > Marine > Oceanic > Photic zone | place: The Central Pacific Ocean... | reverse complement strand
CCGGGCTTTATATAGCTGGCGACCTTACCGGCGTGCCATTTCTCAAATTCTCTGCCGATACGAGTGCACGCTCGGTTCGGCATATAGCCGCCGATGCCGACTTCCCGCGCGCTCGCCAGCAGAACAACTTAGACCCACTATATTTTGCTATTTTTGGAGCCGGCGTATCGGGTATGTCTGCGGCCTTGGAGGCACGCGAAGCAGGCTTCTCATTTGCCACAGAAAAAGCCAACGAACCCTTTTATACGCTCGCTAATTTCACCAAAGGAAAAACTATTTACACCTATCCAACTGCCAAGGATCGAGCTAAGCTGTCTTTTTCTGACGTCTTAGCGCTTCTTCGAGGAAATGACAGCACGTCTTCAAGACCTTGATACGCGCAAAACGCTTGTCGTTGCCTTCTACGAGAGTCCAAGGTACTGCAGCCGTGCTCGTCAATCGTACCATATCATCAACAGCGTCTTCATACTCGTCCCATTTTTCCCGATTACGCCAGTCTTCGTCTGTTATTTTCCATCTTTTGTAGGGCGTGTTCTCTCGAGCAGAAAAGCGTTTTAACTGTTCTTCCTTAGAAATGTGAATCCAGAATTTAACGACGACTACATTGCTGTCGACCAATTGTTCTTCAAAGTCGTTTATTTCTGTGTAAGCGCGCTTCCATTCAATCTCCGTTGCAAACTTCTCAATGCGCTCGACCAACACCCGTCCGTACCAACTCCGATCAAAAAGAGTGATGAATCCGGCGCGAGGCAAATGCCGCCAAAAGCGCCACATATAATGGCGCGCCTTTTCTTCATCTGTAGGCGCTGCGATTTGGATTACCTTGTACTGATATGCATTCAGCGCAGCGACTAGCCGACGAATCGCTCCCCCCTTACCGGCAGCGTCAGCACCTTCGAATACTAGCACAGTCGAGAGGCCGGATTGACGCGCCTTTAAAGCCAGCCGATTGAGATGCCCCTGATACTTCTCCAACTCAATTTTATACTCTTTCTTGCTTATATTTTGATTCAAATCTAATTGACGTAAAACGTTAATTGCAGGCTCTCGATCGCTGGATACAAACAAGGGCAATGCCGTCCCATTCACGCACTTTACAGATAGCCTCTGTCGCATTTTACTAAGCACGGTGCGGGCTATGGTAAGAGTCCGGTAATTGGGATCTTCTCCCTCGACAATGTCCCAAGACGTCTCTGCCGTGTTCGTCTTGTGTATGAGTCGGTCTGAAGCTACTTCGAATCGATCATACCTTGTCCAGTTATCTTTTTCATGATCGGTCACACGCCAGCGCGTTAGCGGATCTTTTTCCAAGGCATCTAAGCGTTTTTTCTGCGCTTTCTTGCCTAAATGCATCCAAAACTTGAGTATCAGCACACCATCGTTAACTAGTTCGCGTTCAAAGGCAACTATCCGGCTGAGATCGCAATCATATGTAGCTAATCCAGTACGTTCATACGCGTTATCTATTAGTGGACGCGAATACCATGCGCCGATATATATTGCTATATCTCCTTTGGGAGGCATCGTTTTCCAATAGCGCCAGTACTCCGGACGCTCTCTTTCGTCTTCTGTGGGTGGGCCAAACTCATGCGTGGCAATTCCGCGTGGGTCCATCCAACCACTTAGCGTATTAGCCATCTCGCTCTTACCTGCCCCGTCAACTCCCCCCAAGACGATCATTACCTGAAATTTCTTTTCACGTCTGAGCTCTTGCTGAGCTTTCAACAGTTCGGTTCGAAGGACGGGCACCTGCATTTTGAAGTCTCTTTGGGTTATTTTGCGTCCCAATTCAGCTGTTTCAAACATGTAGCCTTTTCCGATTGTTTTTGAAAGTATTGAGCAGCTTTTTTTGTACAGTTTGACCTAGCCGGCCGTCGGACACATTCATCAAACAATTCGAACGCCGAATCGGCATAATTTACACCCGTCTTGTCATACAAATATTCAATGATCTTATTCCAATCTTCATGTCATGACTATCTGCGATCACAACCGCCTTTAAACCACGACAAAAGTCCTCTAATTTGTCTTGCGCATTTCGTTTGTAATTCGCGAGACAGTAGGTTTGATAAGACGAGCAATCTGGATCAGCGCGTTGAGATCTCCACCTGCAGTGTTTAGCGTTGTTTGGGGCAAAAAGTAATGTATGGCCTCTTCCCGACTCAATCCGTCATATTTTTCTGCCGCTTGCTCTTGTGTCTCATCTTGGTCTCCAAAGTTTAGATTAATTTCAGGCGGTTCCTTAGCACTAGCGGATAGACTCGTATCTTCTAGGAAACTAGCCATGGGATATGAGCTATTTTTAGGATACGGGAAAACACAGCCCGACATGAAGTCTGCCAGCGAAATTACCTGAGCAAACAACTGGCTTGTGGATGGGCTGTGGTGAGACTCGATCATTTCGGATATACCCGAGCCTAGTTTCCACGATTCAGAGAGCACGCGACCGGCCAAGTTATGATTGGCCCCTCCAGCCAAGATTCCCTCTCCCACAGACATGGGAACATTCCATTTCTGCGCCTCCATCTCATTCAGAATGAGGGGAAAAATACCAGGATAACACTGAACCAAAGCCACCTTGCCAATGTCGTGCATCATGCCACCGATAAAAGGATCCAGCTGGTCCACAGGAAATGCAAATTTTTCCCATAGCCTCGCTTCTTCCAACGCCACTACAGCCTCTTCTCCCAAATCAAGCTCTTCAAAGTCTTTTTTGTTCCGAGCAGTCCACTTCTTTTCATCATACACGAAGGAAATTATACGCGCAGTGATTCCCACAGCCACGCTGTGCAACCAATAGTCCTCAATAACGAAACCCTGTTCTTCGATCCCTTCAACCGACCGTTTTACCGCACTGGAGGCTACAACTTCCTTTACTGTGTTTTTACCGAGTAGAATAACGGCCTTGCCCACATCGTGAATCTCTCCCTTAAAACCATACAGAGGAGATCTGGAGCGACGAATGATCTGCGCCTGTGTCAGCGGATCCGTTTCTACTGCGGCAACCCAGTCGTGAATATCACTGTCATCGTCTTTATCAAGCTCCATTATATCGTGATAGACCTGAGGTAAAACAGGCATATCCACCATGTTGCGGACATCGTTTTCAATGCGTTTGCGAATCTCGGTTGGTGATGGCAACTCTGAAAGCGTATCTTCGCTCATGGCAGCCACAATTGTTTCTGTCACTAGTTGCTCAAAGTTATCTCGAAACATATTCTGTCGTTCAAAAACAGATACGTCGAGCCGCTCTAATTGGGCGCGCTCTTTATCCGACATCTCGCTAGCATCTTCGCAGGCAACGAATATACGCATAGAACCGCGGTTATTAAGACTAACCATCCGGGCTAAGTTAATGCCTCCTCCAGGTAAATTTGAGGAAATAATCAACATTTTTACCCGATCGCCTCCCACATGCATCAGCCTACTCAGATCGCTTGTGCTATCCGAAACCGTATAACCCAATTTATAGTCGGGCATTCTATCATCAACGCGTTGCACAGCACTCGTAATTGCAGAAAGAAAGTTGGCAGATGATCTGTTGTCTTCGTGGCCAATTTGGCTGGGATGGGCGTTGGCCTCGCCAATCAAAACAAGCGGAAAATTATCCTTGCGAGTAATTTGAGCAATTTCTGAAAAAATGCGTTGGATCGCGGTCCGTCCCCGGCGGTTCAAGACGGCCTTTATTTTTGCAGATAGCTCCTGTGGCGTGAAAGGTTTTGTAATGTACGTATCGACCCCTGACTGAAGCGCTGTCAGCACGTCTTCTTTCGCTGCACGAGCAGTGAACATAATGACGGGTAGGTCGCTAAACTCTGCGGAACCACGCACTCTTTTAACCAACTCCAAACCATTGACTAATGGCATATTCCAGTCAGTTAAAACGATATCTACGTCGTTTTTGCCCAGTTCGTTCCACGCTTCAGCACCGTCGCCAGCCACGATGATCTCTTGAGCACCCATACCCTGCAGCATCGTGCTAATAAGTTTGCGCATTCCCTGAGCATCTTCGGCAAGTAACACTCTCATTACTCAATCGCCTTCGTTAGGGCCGAATTTCAAAAGACAGCGAGAAATACACTAGAGGATCGGACATCAAAGAAGGTAACCTCGTACGACTCTGTAACAATAACGAAAGTAAAAAAACACATAGCATACACCAAGTAATAAATACTTTGTTGGCCAAACACTTATGCCTCATTAAACTCTCTACTTTGTGGCACATAACAGCTAAAAAAAACCGCGAAAACATGCTGAATTGTAAACGAATTGATTCACCGCATGGCAAATCGTACATTTGATGCGTTAAAAAAGGAAACATATATGGAAATTTTGGGAGGTCCCCTTTTCGGCGTATCGGGCGCAGGAGAATCGCACGGACCGGCTATCTCGACAACTGTGTTCGGCTGTCCACCCGGCACTTGGCTGGAGCGATCGCGCGTGCAGCACTTTTTAGACCGGCGTAGACCGGGCAGCAACAAGCTAGGCACGCCGCGCCGTGAGGACGACAAGGTCATGTTCCTCTCAGGCCTGTACTCTGACGACCACGAACGCCTCTTAGCAGGACCGCAGCTCTCCATGCACATGGAAGACCTCTCACTGCAAACTCGGGCATACGAAGCGGGCTATAGCACGGGAGAACCCATTGCTGCGATAGTTCTTTCAGCCGCCAAACGGTCGGCCGATTACGAGCAGTTCTCCGGCCAGCAAGGGGAAGTGCGCCCGGGACATACCGACTTAGTGAAACACTATCAGTCGAGAGGCCACGTTGACGTGCGCGGCGGGGGACGATCCAGCTATCGGTCAACCATTTCAGACGTAATTGGCGGCTCGATCGCACGCACCGTGCTGCACGAGCATTTCGACACTTACATTTTTTCCTCTATTTGCCAGGTTGGCTCCCTGCGCGCCAAGAAACGCCTAGTCGACCGGGTAACCGACCTGTGCTCGGCTGATGGCAGTATGTCCCCAGAAGCAGCACAGTCACTAGAAGAAGAGCTGACCGAGGCCGATCTCTATTCCGTCGATAGAGACTTTGTGCGCGATGCGGCTGTGCTTATTGCGCAAACGCGCAAGGCAAAAGATTCGCTCGGGTCTGCAGTAGAGGTCGTTGCCGTAAACGTCCCAGCTCTAGTCGGAGCACCGCTCTACGACAGCCTCAAGATTCGCCTGATGGGCAGCTTGGGCGGCCTGCATGCTGTTCAGGCCTGCGAGATTGGGTCAGGCAACGCAGTAGCCAAACGTCTTGGGAGTGAAAACAACGACCCCATCCGAACAAGCGGCTATGCCAGTAACAATCACGGGGGGCTGCTCGGCGGTATCACAACGGGCAAGCCGCTCGTCTGCCGCGTGAGCTTCAAACCAACCTCAACCATTGCGCTGACGCAGCAATCTGTGCGCAAGGACTTTACAGAAATTGATTTTGAACTGCGCAAAGGACGCCACGATCCATGCCTTGGTGTGCGCGCAGGTGTCACGCTGGAATCTCGTTTGGCCATTGAGCTACTCAACGGAGTATTGGCACATCAGGCAAACGCAATTGATCCAAATCAATTCAAGCTTTTCTAAGGAACCATATGAGCCAGACATTCGATTTCTCACAGGTTGGTCGCCTCCCATTGCCAGGAGATAACGTAGCCATTGCCGTTCAGCGTTTAGAAGCCGGCAGTGAAGTATGCTACAACGACAATACCTTCCAACTTGACTACACCGTGATGGAGGGCCATCGATTTGCCGTGGAACGCATTGTTCACGGCGACACGCTGTGTTCTTGGGGTCTGCCCTTTGGCCGGGCCCTACACGATATCGAACCGGGTAATTACCTATGCAATGCGGGTATGCTAGAGGCCCTCGGCGGTCGCGCGATCGATTTTGCCCTGCCTCTCGCTGCCAATTTTTCAGACCACATACAACCCTATGTTCTCGACCGCGAAAATTTTATTCCCGGCAAACCGCTAGCTCCACACGGCGAGGAGCGAACCTTTATGGGCTACAGACGTCTCGGTGGACGCGGCGTGGGTACGCGTAATTTTATCGTGGTGCTAGGCACCTCATCGCGTACAACCGGTTTTGCGCGTCAGCTGGCAACGCTCACTCATAAGATTGCGGCCGGTCACGACAACATAGACGGCGTCGTAGCCGTAGCTCATACCGAAGGGGACAGTAGATCCAAACCCAACAATCGCGCACTCTTACTCCGCACGCTCGCCGGATTTATGGTCCACCCTAACGTAGGAGCCGTTCTCGCCGTTGACTACGGCAGCGAAGCGGTTAACAACGAATCTCTACTTGCCTACATGGAAGATCACGATTACGCACTAGATGCCGTTCCACACCGTTTTATGCGCATCGAACGGGATTTTGTGGATCAGCTAGAAATGGCGGAAGCACAAATTCGCACATGGCTTCCCGTAGTCGACGCCAATAAACGTACCCCAGAGTCGCTAGCACACCTGCGCATTGCGCTTCAGTGCGGCGGTTCAGACGCCTTTTCCGGCGTATCTGGCAATCCGCTGGTCTCATGGGTTGCAAAAGAAGTCATTCGCTACGGCGGGGGAGCCAATCTAGCAGAAACGGACGAATTGATAGGCGCTGAGCCCTACGTCTTACAAAACGTCCGCAACGCCGATACCGCACAGCGTTTTCTGGACATGATCGCCCGCTTTAAAGACCGCGTCGCCTGGCACGGCGAATCAGCGGAAGGCAACCCTTCAGGGGGCAATAAGTTTCGCGGCTTATACAACATCGTGTTGAAATCAATCGGCGCCGCCATGAAACGCCATCCCGACACACAACTCGACTACTGTATCGAGTACGGCGAGCCAATGCACGAACCGGGATACTACTTCATGGACAGTCCCGGAAACGACTTAGAAAGCATCGCCGGACAGGTCGCATCTGGTTGTAATGCCATTTTCTTTGTCACAGGAAACGGCTCCATAACTAACTTCCCCTTTGTTCCCACACTTAAGGTGGTGACCACTACGCAGCGCTATGAAATGCTCGAGCGCGATATGGACATCAACGCCGGCGCTTATCAGGATGGCGTTTCTATGGATGCGCTAGGGGCATCTACCTTAGACCTGACAGTAGCCGTGGCTGGAGGCCAACGATCAAAGGGCGAAAAAGCGGGACATGCACAAGTGCAAATATGGCGCAACTGGCCGCAGAAAAATGGGGATGCGCTCGAGGCCCTGCGCAACGCGCCCGCGCCCAACGGATATGGCATGCGTCCTTACGTAGATGAAGTTCCAACACTCGAAATCGAGGCCCTGCGCAATGGGCCCATGTGGACGAGCGATCGCGTAGGACTCATTCTGCCAACCAGTTTGTGTTCAGGACAAATTGCTCGCATGATTGCAGAGCGACTCAACGAACGCGGTCTAGGCAGCGATCGCGGTATTTCCCGCTTTGTTGCCCTCGTGCATACAGAGGGCTGCGGCGTGGCAGGAACAACCGCCGAAGAAATCTTTTCTCGCTCTATGGTCAGCTACCTACTCCATCCCATGGTTGGTCCAGCCCTACTCTTGGAGCATGGTTGTGAAAAGACGCACAACGACTACATGCGTCAAAAACTGCGTTCTCTGGATGTTGAAGAGCAAGACTTCGGCTGGGCGAGCGTTCAGATGGACGGCGGTATCGACGCCGTTATACAGCAGGTAGAGTCCTATTTTACCGATGCAGTTCAGCAGCTTGATCCACCGGAAAAAAGCGCGGTCGGCATCGATACCCTAAGGGTAGCAATCCTGAGTTCTGGACCGCTACCAGTGGGCGTCGACGAGACTTTGGAAAAACTGACGCGATGGATTGCCGGCAGCGGCGGGCTCGTCGTCTCTCCTGCTAACGACGCACTCCTAACAGAGCCTGTTTTTGTCGACGGCGGTCTCGTTGGCATCGAGCCTCGACCTTCATTGGCCTATGGAGAACGCGCACCTAGTGCAGGGCTACACATTATGGAGTCACAGACTGAGCACTGGACGGAAACGCTGACAGGTCTAGCCGCAACAGGCGTCGAGCTCATGCTAGTGCACGCGGGCGAGCATCCCCTCCAGGGACATCCGCTTGTTCCAGTGCTTCAGTTCTCAGCTGACGGTCATGTTCAAGAGCAATTCGCTCAGGACATGGATATAGCGCTCGCAGACGATTCCGAGCAGTGGCCGATGCAGCTACTGGCTCTGCTTGCGCGGGCAGCTTCACGCCTTCACGAAGCGAAAACGCGGCGACAGGGCAACGCCGACTTCCAGTTTGCACGCGGCTTATTGGGCGTATCCATGTAGCGAGCACGACCAGTCGCACGATTTCATTAAATACGTTGGTTGTTCTACACGCTTACAAGACGGGTATTTCAACGTTTAGCTCTTTGGCAATCTCGCCGATGGCTTTCCAAGTAGGATCCGGTAGATCGATGCCGTCGACGCACAGGCGAGCATAAGTTTCCTGCTCTATATCTCCCGGAGTGTAGATCTTGTCAAAACCTGGCAGTGGACGCGCAGAACAAACCCATTTGGCCAAGGCCTCGACCTCGTCCTCATAGCTAGCTATATCAATGAAGTCATCTATGTTAATAGCGAGAATCATCACACCACCGCCCGTGCCACTGGCAGCTGTCGTACAGCCTGCATGGGAAAGTGGGCCGACAAGCAACTCTACCATCATACCCAGTCCGTAGCCTTTGTGACCAAACTGCATCCCACCTAAGGGTAGCACGCCCGTATTCTCTGTATCTTCCTTGTATCGGGCCGGATCACTCACATACGCTCCGTCAGGATCAATGACCCACCCGTCAGGCATTTCCTCACCGCGGATAAGCTTCTGTTCGATCTTTCCACCGGCCACTACCGTCATCGTCATATCCAACATGAACGGAGACCCATTTCTTCGAGGCGCTGAAAAAGCAATAGGCTCTGGACGTAAACGACGATCCGCCGAACCAAAGGGGGCAAGAAAGACGCCGCCCCCATTCAGCCATACCATGCCGATCATACCTTCTTTCGCTATGCGCGGTGGGTAGTCGCCTAAACGACCTATATGCGTAGTGTGATTGAGCCCGACAAAACCAAAGGTCGACTTTTTGGCTTTGTCCACTGCAATATCGAGCGCCCGCGTAACAGATACGATACCGTTTGCACCTTTTGCATCGATAATCCGTAGAGCAGCACTATCGCGTAACACTTCGTGATTTTCCCAGCGCTGATAGCCACTGAGCATGCCGCGCGCGTAGGCTGGAGTAAACCACGTACCATGCGAATCATGCCCGTACAGTTGACTATTTACTAAGTGGTCTGCGACGATATGCGCGTCCGATTCTGGTATACCTGTTGCATAAAAAACGCGAAATACCAAATCATTAAGCACGGCGGGTTGAACGATGGGCATAGCCACCTCCTACAATGAGATTACGGATTCGCCGTGCTTATAAAAACATCTATCATTACGGTGGTCAAGCAGTTGGTGCAGCAAGCAAAAAACGCGTTTTGCAACCAGAAAGGGCAAAACGCGTTTCGGAGAAAAAGAGCTGCGAGTCGCGTGCTCTAAGCGGCGTGCTTCTCCATCAGTTCAGCAAAATACGCAAACAGATGAAAGCTGTCGTGCGGCCCGGGCGAAGCTTCCGGATGACACTGTATAGAAAAGATGGGCAATGACCGGTGTTGCATACCTTCTATGCACTGATCATTCAGGTTGCGGCGCGTGATTTCCAGATCATCAGGCAACGAATTAGCCTCAATTCCCCAGCCGTGATTCTCAGACGTGATCAGTATACGACCCGTTGTATCTTCGCGAATAGGCTGATTCGCACCGCGATGGCCAAATTTGAGACGGAAGATCTGAGCTCCAAACGCGAGACCTAAAATCTCATGACCGAGACATATGCCAAAGATTGGTTTTTTACCAACTAGCTGTCGCGTCGTCTCTATCGCGTAGTCGAGAGGGCGTGGGTCACCGGGCCCGTTGGACAGAAATATTCCATCCGGCTCCAGCGCAAGCGCCTCTTCGGCAGTCGTCCGAGCGGGAACGACTGTCACTTTACATCCGACCTCATTCAGGCATCGCACGATATTGCGTTTGATACCAAAGTCGTAGGCCACCACGTGAAAACGTGTATTCTTTGGTACCGAAACATAGGACGCAGTGCAGCTGACTTCTGACGCCATATCACGCCCCTCCAATCCATCCCAGGCACGCGCTTTGGCCAACAGGCTCTCAGGGTCTGTATCCTTGGTGGAGATAACCGCATCCATAACCCCGTGTATGCGCACACGCCGTGTCAACTCTCTAGTATCAATTCCCTCAATGCCGATAACATTGTGCTCTTTCAGATAGTCAGGAAGGCTCTGCGAAGCACGCCAGTTGCTGTGTACTCGCGCGCACTCCTTAACGATGAAACCACGCACCTGAGGGCGCGATGACTCATCATCTTCCGAATTGATGCCGTAGTTGCCTATCATCGGATAAGTCATTGATACGATTTGGCCAGCATACGAAGGGTCGGTAAGTATCTCCTGGTAACCTGTCATACTCGTATTGAAGACCATTTCGCCGAGACTTTCGCCGCTGGCGCCAAAAGAGCGGCCTTCGAAGACGGTGCCGTCGGAGAGGGCGACGAGCGCTTTCATGTGATCAATATACTCCTTGGGTGCTAAGTGAATGGATTCAAACAACGCGGGCTGTGACAGCGAGCCCTAGCAGTGCAACGAGCTCTGTCGCAACCTACAAATAAACTACGAAACGAGTACTCTTCTGAACAGAGATTAGTCTTCCTGAAGCCATTTTCCCTGTCTACGTGTTCTCTCTTGCATATCAACAGTCGGATCGAATTCACCAACGATTTCCTGGCCGCCTCAGGATTCAATAACACAAACGACGATAAACAGATGCTCTCGGTGCTTGATATACTCCGCGGGAGTTGACTGGCAAGCGCCGAATAAAGGGCGAAAAAATCCAGACCAGCCATTGGATGGGGTAGGCAATCAAGCGAGCCAGTGAACGAGCGTATACGACTCCTGTTGTCTTGGGTATAATTTCAGAGAAAACGAGCACGCCAAACGAAATAGCAATCACAACACCCCTCGTATTTGCTAACGTATTAAGCGTTAGTTTAACCGAAGTAGAGCGCTGTATGTCATCGTGTAGTTTCTTGAGAATCTGATCTGATACACGATGTTCACGCACAATCATCTCGATCCGACTCACCAAAAATGAATAGAGGTCAGCTTCTATAAGAGCGCACATGCAGGAGACGACTAAAACCGTACCCCTGGCGAGTAGGAATGTGAACATAAAGCGTAGCTTGAGGGAGAGTATAGATGCAAAGAAAGGAATACCCCAGAGGTATTCCTTTCTTTTTCGGCTGGAAACCGAGCAGTTCTTGGACAATCAACTCAGATGTTCATTGACCAACTTTGTCATCTCAAACATACTGACCTGTTTTTTGCCGTCAAAGACTTCTTTAAGCTTGTCGTCGGCGTTGATCATGCGCTTATTCTGGCTATCCTGCAATCCATTTTTGTGGATATAATTCCAGATCTTATCCGTGATTTCCTTGCGTGGAATCGCCTCGGTGCCAATTACGGCTCCCAGCGTAGCATCAGGCTGCAATGGCTTCTGCAAAGAGGGACCGCGGTAACGCTTAGCCGAAGCTTTCTTAGCTGGGGCTTTCTTAGCCGGGGCTTTCTTAGCCGGGGCTTTCTTAGCCGGGGCCTTCTTAGCCGGTGCTTTCTTAGCCGGGGCTTTCTTAGCCGGGGCTTTCTTAGCCGGG
>Ga0160422_10002392_pt1 | contig 11757 bp, 7 predicted proteins | sample Fk160mmetaG_FD_108192 | JGI IMG/M metagenome (GOLD analysis project Ga0160422, IMG submission 108192) | Marine microbial communities from the Central Pacific Ocean - Fk160115 60m metaG | ecosystem: Environmental > Aquatic > Marine > Oceanic > Photic zone | place: The Central Pacific Ocean... | reverse complement strand
CGACATTTACCATGTGGAAATCATGAATGGGGACGTGATCAGGCGCATTCGGGAATACAAGGATTACATCGGGCACTACCACACCGCGGGGAACCCGGGGAGGGGAGAGATAGACGCCAGTCAGGAGATCAATTATCCGCCGATCATCAGGGAGATTATCAAGACCGGTTTCACGGACTACGTCGCGCAGGAGTTTATTCCGACATGGGAAGACCCCTTCAAGTCTCTCAAGCACGGGGTGGAGACCTGCATCGTCCAGTGACAGGCCTTGGTCACCCGCTGGTCAAAGTTGGTCAGCAATGGTCTCTGCAAGAGGGTTCAGCCAGTGCCTGGTCTCCTCGATTGTAAGAGGCTTCGAGACCGCAAAGTCTGCCTTGAAGACACGTCTCGCGAGGGTCTTGACGGCTCCGGGGTCGGCGAAGGAAATGTTGAGTTCATGACTGATCTGCAGGCTATGAGTGTCTAAATTTGTCGCTCCAACGGTAGCCCAACCGTCGCAGATGATGGCCTTCATATGGGTCATTCCCGGGTAGCGATACACTTTTGCTCCAGCCCGCAACAGGTCACCCGCAGCCTGATGGTTTGCGATTTCCATGATTTCCTCAAAGGGGAGTTTCGGGATGATGACTCTGACATCAACTCCGCGTCGACAGGCGGCCAGAAGGGCGTCAAGGATACGGTCGCTGGTAATATACTCGTTCTCGATCCAGACCCGGCTTTCGCTTGCCCTGATCGCTTCCAGGATGGCCTTGAGGGGTTCCCGTCGGCCTTCAAGGAGGTTGGTTCTCAGGATCCGGATTGGAAACGAGCCGGGAGGTGGTGATCCTGCTCTTGCAGCCGGGGGAGGCGGTCGGAAAAAAAGAGAGAGGTCTCCGAGGGGGTGGGCGCCATGCCACTTCTTGGAGAATTCGACCTGAAGGGTATCAACGATCGGCCCCTTCAGGCGGACCATCAAGTCATGCCATTCCGAGTAGTATTCCCGCCCGATGTTGATTCCTCCCAGCATGGCGGTTTTGCCATCAAAAACGAGCAACTTGCAATGGTCTATCACGGCCCAGGGATCAAGGATCCGGCGGAGTTGCAGCTCCGATTCATGTCGAAGATAGGCGGCAATGTCGGGTGGGGCCCGGAAGCCCGGTGGAGCAGGGGTGATTGGTTTCAGGCTCGCTGAAATTGTCGATCCAATGTCATCAAGGAGGATTCGAGTAGGAACAGCCTTGGCTCGTTTTCTCACCATGTCAGCATAAGCGACACTGACATCGTCGTTGTCCCAGATGTAGAGCTGAAGATCGACAGACTCTCGGGCAAGAAAAAGCTCTTGCTCCAGCGCGGAAAAAAATTCTTTGCCACCGACAAGAAGTTCGATGGTGCCGAGCTCGGGAGCAGGAAGCCCGATCCGGGTCAGCCCGGCTGAGAATTCCTTGCTCCCCGGAAGGCCCTCCACCCGGGGGCCGGTCTCCAGCGGGAATGGGATGTTCCCCCGGATCAGCTCTCCGGTCCGCTCTACCAGCATGGCGAGCCCCATCTTCGTGGAGGTGATTGGACTGCGAACCTTCGCCAGGATCGCTCCCCGGCTTGCCATGGCGCCGATCTGGACGGTGCTGACCAGTGGCCCGTTCACCTGAGTGTTGATCCTGTTCGTGCACGAGGAGAGGGAGAGGATGGCGATGAACGCAAGCAGCACCAGACGCGGGGTTGGAAACGGGGCCTTCATTACTTCAATTGCACTGCGTCGCATACGGGGCGCCTGGGACGGTGGGAGATCCACGAGATCCAAACAGGAGGAAGAGTTTACTGTCCAGTCAGAACAGGAGGCCCTCCGCAGAGGGCTGCACGTGCGTTCTCTCAGCCATTGACGGCGCTTTCCGGGAGCCTATTCCGACGACAAATCAGCAATGCGAGGACGGTAAGGGCTTGGAGAAGAGGAAAAAGAAAAAGGCCGGGCATGTCCGGCGCCAGGAGTGAATGCGGCGTTCTCTCAAACGGCCACGACTGCATGAAGGTGAATGCCAGTCCGAGGAGGCAGAGGGTGATGAGCGCGATGTGAACTCTCGGTGGGATGGAGGACCGGACTTTCCGGGGATGCGCACAAAGCAGGAACCCGAGGGGCAGATACACGAGCAGCAGGCGGCTAAAATCGATTCCAAGGAGAAGAACCGTTGCGAGGTGAAAGAGGGGAATCAGGAGAAAAATCCAGATTCGGAAGGACCGAAGAAGGGCAAGTGGGACGCAGAGTTCAAACCACACGGTAAGCTGGTCAAACACCTCCCATGACCATCCGGGAAGCTCCTGCAGAGACCATGCCAGAAGCGGAGCGGTTTTTCCATATCCATGGAAGTAGGTGAGAGCCCACGAGAGAGAGGCCTGGGTATCCAGGCTGAGCCACGTGATCTTTGCTATTCCTGAAGAAGCGAAGTAGACGGTGAGGCAGAAGAGCAGGCTCCTTTCGGGCCAGGAACCGCGAAGGGTCATGAGGAAAGGACAAAGAAGGATGACGAGGTCGTGGTCGATTTTTCCGGTCGAGTAGACGAGGCCGCTCGTCATCATGAGGGAGAGAGACAGCAGGCCCCCCACCAGCCATTTGCCAAACCCTGCGGCCCAGAGGGCGAGCAGGGCACAGGTCGTACATTCAATGACCACGATGACCCATGGAGAGGGAAAGCTTTCGAGGAGGGCCACTGGCCCGAGTGGGGGATGGAAGTGAGATGCGTCCAGGCTTGTGATCGAGCGCGCTGACGTAAGAGGGAAAAGAAGAACGATCAGTCCGAGGTAAGTGCAACGACTCAGGAGAAGCGCGTCATTACGATGCAGCGAAGGCATATTAATCATCGATAATATCTTCCTCTCCTATCAGTTCGGGAGGAGAGTCGAGTGGCGCGTTAACCTTGTAGGTGGACCACTCAACACCGGAAAAATCCCGGGGATTCCCGGGTCTCGGATTGCGGGTCCGGACGGAGTGTCCGATCAGGAACTGAAGGAAGGCTGATTCCTGAAGCGCCGGGGCAAGCAGGGAACTATCCCGCTGGACGGGAGCTGCGAGGGTCTCATGGCGGAGCAGTCGGTCATGGGCCGGGAGGCGGGGCCTGTCTTCTGTTTCCCGGTAAAAGGGAACATGAATGATTCTCCCTCGTTGCAGGTGCCCTGCAAACATCGGACCCTGGAGGGAAGGATAAGGTTCGCCGATGCCGAAGGTGAGGATGCAGTGAGCAGCAGCGAGCGCGTAGGACGCCAGCACGATAAGGCTCCTGCGGGTAGGGGGTCGTGCTGGCACGCTGCAGTGAACCGTGCCTCTGCCTGCCCCGTCAACGCAATCCGGCAGGTCCTCGTGGATCTTGCAGGAGGGCTCCTTTCAGTCCTCTTTCGAGGGATTTGCTTTCTCAAGTCCCAACAGGATTCTCGCCTCGTCCAAGGGGCGGGACTCTGACCATTTTCGAGCCTGTTGACGCATTATATTTATTGCTTCCCGGTGGGCATTCCTTTTCTCGTCGCTGTCACCGTCGAAGGGGGCCTCCGGCCAGTCCCACTCGTCGGTTCGGAATGAGGGGATGGGAATAATGCGTTCATGGTGCCCGCTGTTAACAGCGTTTCCGAGGGGGTTTCTAGCCCAGGCGTAGCGAACTGCCACGGGTTCAGGAACGAGTGGGCTCCAGACCTTGAGTTTACGTTCATCTTTCTGCTCACGGCCGCGATCGTCCTTTCCCTTGATGACGAATTCGGCTCGGGCAGGAACGAAGTGGCGATCCTTTCCTGCGACGGCGAATCCATCAAAGGGGCGTCCATCGTGAACCCGGACCATGCCATTAAAGGTGAGGATGACATGGTCGTTGCGGACCTCGGTGTGCTCGAGAACTGTGGGATTCCACCTGAGCTGAGTTTGCCCGTATTGCGTTGCGAGGGCCCAGCGAGCCAGCCTCTCACCATGCAGGACTTTCTTGTGGGGGTGATAAAAGGGAACCTGCTGATCATAGGCAGGCATGAAACAAACGCCATCCAGATCCCGAGCGGCCTTGGACTGGCCCTCCCGGATGAAGGGTGCCGCATCCACCATCCGTATCTCATAGTTGTCCCTGGTCTGTGGTTGCCCCCCCGGGGTCAGGCCAATGATTCCAAACGGCATCTCATTATCCCGGAATGCCTCCCTCCAGTTCTGGATCATGGCCTGTATGACGGAGGCGTAGAGGCGCGGACGAGCATTTCCGAGAGCATTATTGTATCCCTGGTTGAAGATCGCGCCCTTGATGTTGGCGCTGCTGAATGATGCCAGCATGCCGTTGAAGGATGCTCCGGGGTTGTTGCGGTCGGAGGCTGGATCCTGGTCTGGCTCGGTAGGCTTTGGGTTCGGGGTTTCCCCCCTCTCTTTTCTTCGCTCACTATCCTTTTCCCACCTCTGGATGCGGTCCTTCAGGCTGGCGGCGGCATCGTAGGATGCGATCTTCCGGTCCCAGTCCTGAAGAAGTCCCCTCGCCTCCGGGATTTCCTTTAATGTTTCTCGAGAGGTCCAGGCTTCGATGGTGGTTCCTCCCCATGAATTGTCGATCAGCCCGATTGGAACACCTGATACCAGGTGGAGTCGTTTCCCGAAGATGTAACCGATGGCACTGAAGCGTTCGACAGACTTGGGCGTGCACTGGGACCAGCTTCCCTTCTTCTCATGGCGCCGGGTCCACGAGTTAAACTCGTTGAGACGTTCCATATCCGTGAAAGCAGTGGGGCTGGCCTGCTGGGGGATGGTCATGAGGCGGATCATGGGATGGTTCGCTGAAGACACCTCCATATCTCCGTGATAGACGTAACTGATATCATCCTCCATGTTACTCTGTCCTCCGCAGATCCAGACATCGCCGACAACGATGTTGTCGTAGGTAATCGTGGTATCGCCACTCTGGACGGTCATGGCTTTTCCCTGGCTACTTGCAGGCAGCGCTTCGAGTTCCATCAGCCAGTTGCCCTGAGCGTCCGCCTTGACGGTCAGATCGCGGATGGAAAGCCTTACTCTGACATTTTCTCCCGGATGAGATTTGCCCCAGATACGGATGGGTTTATCCCTTTGAATCACCATGTGGTCACCGAAGAAGTGGGCCACCGTGAGTTTGTCCGACGCCAAGCAAGGCAGCGTCAGGGAAATGAGGGATAGCAGGCAGGGAGTCAGAGGTCTCATACGCCGGGTATCTCATTTCCGGGAAGAAAGCGCAATGGTCTCTGGCTTGCGCTGTCCCTGATTGCTATTTCTCCACATGCTTCCCACAACGGGAAGGTCGCGCTTGGAATGAACCGCTCGGGAGATTAAGAGCATGTGGTGCGAAAACCCAGTGCAGAAGCCCATATGCCGGGAGGTGAATTTCATGTTTCCGCGGTGAGCAGGAGGGCATGGGTGATGGGTCTTTGCGCGCTTTTCCTCATTCAGGCTCAGGCTGAGGATGAACAAGGCCTTATCCTGCGATTTACGAATGAGGCAGGACAAAGCGATATTAGGAAATCGCGGACGGTCGCATTGCATGTTCCTCAGGGGCAAAGTCCTTCGCCATTTCTTGCTGATACGGCCTTCAGAGCGCGGTGGGAGGGTAAGATGCTGCTCGAGAAGCGGAGCCGACTTGTGTTTCATCTCGAGGGAACAGGAGAGGCAAGACTGCTGATCGATGGAGAGCTCATGGTGCCGGCAATTGGAATGCCCAGCGAGTCGGAGCGCTTGAGAAGCGGAGCGCATGATATCGTGGTTGAGTATACGCCTCCCGCCGGGGCTGATGCGACCTTGAGGCTGCAATGGGAAGGGCGGGATTTTTCGAGAGAACCAATAGACCCGAAGGTGTTTCGCCATGATGCGGGTGATTCAGCTCTTGAGGCCTCCATGAGCCTGCGCCGGGGGCGTTCTCACCTGGCTCAGAAGCGCTGTGGTGCATGTCATGATACCGCGACCATGGAGATGATGCCGGAGTTGCTGCTCGAGGGGCCATCGCTTGATGGAATCGGGAACCGGCTACGACAGAGTTGGCTTGCTCAGTGGATTCTCGACCCGCGTAAAACCCGTCCCCAATCTCACATGCCAGCGGTCTTTCTGGGCAGTGATGCCGAGGAGAGGGCTGCTCATGTTGCGGCCTATCTTGTCGAGGGAGCTCAGGCGGGGAATGCGGACCTCAGATCAGATGTCGGCAGGGCCAAGGAGGGAGGAGCCATCTTCCGGCAGCAGAATTGCATCTCGTGCCATACGCTGGAGGAAAGTGGAGAAGGAGAGCGTATCGGGTTGGGTGGTGTCGGTATGAAGTTTCAGCCGAAAGCGCTGGTAGAGTTTCTCCAGGATCCCACAAAATTTCACGAGGGAACACGCATGCCCTCTTTTGGTTTTACAGAAGAAGAAGCTCTGGCGGTGGCCTCATTTCTCTACTCGCTGGGGGATGCGGCCGAGCTTCCACTCGTCAAGGGCGAGGCCTCCAAGGGACAGGCCCTGGCGCGGGCCGCGGGTTGTTTCAGTTGTCATGAACGAGAGGGCGAAAAGAAGGAGAAACTCAGTGAAATCGGCCTTTTTGATCTCACTTCCCCAACCTGCGCCAAGGTTGAATACGATCTTCCGGGGGAGGTGTCGGTGGATATTGGGGCGTTTCTAACGTCGGATTTCGGGCAGGACTCACTCGCGCAATTCATTCCTGCTGAATATGCCGAGCGGCAGTATCACGAGTTACGCTGCAATGCCTGTCATACACGGGACGGGGAAGATTCCCTGCGGGGAAACTTTCTGGACGAGGTAGCCCGTCTTGGTGTCTCCGATGAAACGGTGAACGAGGAGAAACCTGCAGGACTTTCCGGTCCCCCTCCGCTGGACCATCTGGGCTTCAAGTTGGAGCTCGACTGGCGGACGAGACTCTTCGCGGGCAAGATTCAGCCTAAAATACGCAGATGGCTGCCGGACCGTATGCCTGCCTTTCATGGCCGGGCCCGTGATCTCGCGGTGGGGTTCAGCCACGCGGCGGGCCGTTCCGGTTTCGGGAGAAGTTCCGAGGCCCTCGATTCTTCCAAAATAAAGGTTGGAAAGGCCATGGCGGGGATTGAGGCGGGATTGAGCTGCGGCACTTGCCATGGGATCGGCGATAAGGCGGCAATCGCAGTTTTTGAAGGAGAGGGGCCAAATCTCCGGGCTTCCGGAGAGCGGCTCACGGCCGACTATTTTCACCTTTGGATGAATGACCCGCCCCGGGTGTGGCCCGGCACGATTATGCCGAAGTATGCGCTGGACGGGAAAACTCCTCTGACTCAGTACTACGATGGTGATTCCCAGAAGCAGTTCGAAGCCATCCTTCACTACTTGCGATCACTTTCACCAGAAGCAAAACCATGAAGAGAAGAATTCTCACTCACATCGCATTGTTCCTTTCCGTGCTCCCTCTGACAGCAGCTCCGGGCCTGATCGGTGAATATTTCAAGCTTGAGGATAAGCTGGGAGATGAATTCGAGGTTCCGGTCGGGTTGAAGCCGTGGCTTGTCCGGATCGATCCCAAGGTTGATTTTGCTCCCACCAAGAATGATTTCCACGGGGCAAAGCTGGTGGAGAACTTCATGGTGCGCTGGAGCGGGGCAATTGCAGTTCCAGAGGATGGAAATTATCTTTTCGCAGTTAGCTCGAAGGATGGTTCCCGGTTGTATCTGGGTGACAAGTTGGTTGTGGATAACTGGGGGCCGCATCCCATGAAGCAGCAAAGCGGGACGATCCGTTTGAAGGCGGGGTCGGTTCCAGCCCGGGTGATTTACCAGAATGGAACTCCGGGGGGCGGCTGTATCGTTAAATGGATGGCGCCGGGAGGGAAACTCGAGGCGATTCCGGCCTCGGCCCTTTTTCACGACGGGGACAAGATGAAGGGGATCGAATGGGACCAGCAGACTTTTGCGAAGGCGGTCAGTCCAGGCGCTCCTCCAGCCAAGCCGGTCTCGGGAAGCCTGCCGGAAAAGTATGGGAATTTCGTGAGTACGGCGCTGCGAGTGGGCAAGGACACCAAGGGAGACAACATTGCCTTCCGGGCCCGGATTATTCGCCTTGATTCCCAGGGGGCGGTTTGTGTGGCTTTTGACGCCGATACCATGCGCATGGCTGCAGGTTGGACCAGAGGGGGATTAAAACTGGAGGGCCTTCCGTTCACCGGAGGGCATGGCGCCTTTCCCTCTCATAACGGAGCGAGGATCTTTACTAATCAGGCTGCTCCCGGATGGGCGGATGCGCAGGGGAGCATTGAGGAAACCCGAAGCCCTGAGGATGGAAAGTATCCACCGCTCGGGCCTCTCCCCAAAACTCAGGCTCATTACAAGGGTTTGTATGTTCATGGCGACAAGACCATTCTCCGCTATACGGTGGGCAAGGATCCGGTTCTGGAACTTCCCGCCTTTGAGAATGGACTGATTACCCGCACCATCCAAGGGAAGTTCAGTGCTCCCGCGGTGATCGTTCTTGCCGATGAGAAAGAGGCCCCCGAGATCCAGATAGTGGGCAGTGGGCAAAAACCGTCGACGATGGACGGTCGGATCGTCCTGAAAGTCCCGGCGGGGATGGCTCATTTCAAGGTGGTTTATGGGAGTGGGAGCGTCCCGGAAGCCCTCGAGGACCTGACGCTTTTGATGAAAGGTGGTCCTGCGCGGTGGACCGAGAAGGTAACGACCGTCGGACAGATCGCCAAGGATGATGGCAAGTCAGCCTATGTGCTCGACCGTCTGACTGTTCCCTACCAGAACCCCTATGGAATGAAGATGCGGATCGGGGGATTCGACTTCTTCGCTGACTCTTCAAAGGCTGCGGTGTGCACTTGGGATGGCGATGTCTGGGTTGTTAGCGGTATCGATGAAAAGCTGGAGAATCTGACATGGAGGCGGATTGCTGCTGGTGGTCATGAGACACTGGGGCTGACGATCGTGAACGACGTGATCTATACAGTGGCGGATGATCAAATCACCCGCTACCACGACCTTAACGGTGACGGGGAGACCGATTACTACGAAAATTTCAATAACGACTGGGAGCTCACCAGCGGATTCCATGCCTTCTGTTTCGATCTCCAGACCGGTCCACAAGGTGAGTTTTATTTCGCCTTTGGTAGTCCAGTGCGGGGAGGCGGCCGCAGTTTCCAGAGAATGAGCCGCCATCATGGGTCAATCCTGCGAGTCTCCAAGGATGGATCCAGCCTGGATCGCTACGCAACCGGGTTGCGGGCTCCGAACGGAATTGGGGTGAGCCCCACCGGGCAGCTTACCTGCGGGGATAATGAAGGGACCTTTGTCCCACGCTGCCCTCTGCATTGGATCGAACCGGGAGAGTTTCTTGGGGTAGTGGATTCAGCTGCCGACTTCGCCACCATGAAAACTACTCCCACCGTGGGGCAGCGCAGGGGAAACCGGAAGCAGAACCTGGATAGCAGTGAAGCACCGCTTCCCCTAGCCTGGTTGCCCAAGAACGTTGACAACTCAAATGGGGGGCAGGTCTGGATCACAAGTGACAAGTGGGGTCCCTATGAAGGAGAAATGCTGCATTTCAGTTACGGTCAGAGTGCGATTTATGTGGTGCTCAAGGAGAAGAAAGGAGCCCTGATGCAGGGTGGGGTGGTCAAGATACCAGTTCGCCCCACCTCCAGTGCCATGCGAGGCAAGTTCAATCGCCAGGACGGACAGCTCTACGTGGCAGGTCTCAAGGGTTGGCAGAGTAACGCCGGTCGCGAGGGTGGGCTCGACCGGGTTCGTTATACAGGCAAGCCCGTGAGTATGCCCAAAAGTCTCAAAATACGTGATGGGGGTATCGAGATTGGCTTCACCCAGAAGCTGGACGAGGAACTGGCAGAGGACCCGGAGAGCTTTAACCTTTCTGGGACCGACCTGCGTTGGACTCACGATTACGGCACAGGAGAATACCAAGTAGGGCACCGGGACTCACCCGGTCCACCGAAGGGACGGACCAAGTTTTCGGTCAAGTCCGCCGAACTTCTGCCGGACGGGAAATCAGTCTTTGTGGAAGTCGATAACTTGCAGCCCGTTCACATGATGCAGATTGACCTGGATCTTGAGACGGACGAGGGCGAGGAGATCGTGACCAAGATCTGGAATACGATCCATGTGGTAAAATAAGATGCCGTGGGGAGCGAAGAATGCTCTCCAGAAGCATCATCCCATCCATCAAGGGGCTGCGGACCTGCCTCGATGAAACCGTCTTCTTTGGAGAGACCCTACTTCTTGAGCGGGGTGATGCTGATGTTCCGGTAAGCCACCGGGCCGTGATCTCCCTGAAACATGATGGGGCCGGTTGCTGCCTCACGCCCAGTTACCCCGGAAGGTGTCGGTCCTTTCATTTCGACGTTCTCGTGGAGGATCTTGCCATTGAGTTTCACGACCAGAAATTTGGCATTTGCGGTCTTCTTTCCGTCAGCATCAAACTTGGGGGCTAGGAAGTCGATCTCGTACTTCTGCCACTCCCCGGGTTTCTTGCAGGCATTGGTCCGGGGGGGTTGCGCCCCGTAGATCGCACCCATGTCACCACCGCCGAGCTTCTCTTTCCCATAGCTGTCCAGGACCTGCACTTCATACTCTCCCATCACGTAGATGCCCGAGTTGGCTCCCTTGGCCACCAGGACTTCCAGTTCGATCCTACTGCTGCCCCATTTCTGGTCCGAGTAAATGTCAATGCTCTGGCCGTGCCCCGTAACCACATTCACCATCGCTCCTCCAGTTCCTCCAGCTTTCAGGGCCTTGGGGTTCGCCCCATCCAGGTGAGGAGTTCCCGTCACCCAGTTGGACTTGAGGTTTCCCTTCTTCTTGAAGGACCATCCTTCGAGGTCCTTTCCGTTGAACGGATTGTCGGCAAGAGCCAGGCCCCCAGTCAGGGCGATGGCCGGGGCGAGAGAGGCGAGGAGGTGTAGGGCTGATTTCATGGTGTCGTGCCGAGCGTTGTGCCGCAAATCTCCAGTGCTCGCAATGGGAAAGGCCTGATGATCTCGATTAAGCGGATTCATGGCCGGAGGTCCCCTTTTATGCTTTTTTTTGTTCGTTCCGGGCTCAGGGGATCGTAGGTTAGCCCATCGTGAAGCGGAAATCCGTGATTGGGCATGCCTGCTGGGCTGCGGTAACTGCCGGGGCTTTTGCAGCAGGCTTGGTCCTTGACCAGAAAAATTCCGGGGGAGCGGCCGATCCGCCCCTGAAGGTTCCTTCTGGTGCAAAGAGCTCGCGGAGCATGGGTGGAAGTGCTCCCGGTGGTCCCGGAACGAGAGGGATTGGACCTCGGGCATCCATGGGTTTGGCCGCTGGTAAGCGTCCCGCTGGAGTCGGGGGAGGAGGACCCGTGATATTGAGCGAATCAGAGATCGCAGCTGTTGCAAACGATGCGTTTCGAAGCGGAAATCCTCTTGTCCGGCGCAGAGCCTTCGATCAGTTGTTGAGCAATCTGACAGCGGAGAATGCGCAGGACATGCTGGTGCATCTCAAGGAAAACCGCGTGGACGGTGAGCAATGGCGGGATTTTCACTACCTGTGGGGCACTCTTGATGGGAAAGCTGCGGTCGATCATTCTCTCGATTCAGAGGAGCGGGATTTGTCCCACACAATGGCAGGATGGGCCTCCAGCTATCCGAATGCAGCAATCGACTACATCAACAACCTCTCGGAAGAAGACCGGGACTCCTTCCGTCATTTACAGGAGGCGATGGTGAGCGGGATGGCTGACAGTAACACCGCGGTGGCTACGGATTATGTGTTGCAGCTTGCGAACCAGGGCGATGGTCGGGCGAATCACCTATTTGGAGT
>Ga0160422_10002390_pt1 | contig 11761 bp, 10 predicted proteins | sample Fk160mmetaG_FD_108192 | JGI IMG/M metagenome (GOLD analysis project Ga0160422, IMG submission 108192) | Marine microbial communities from the Central Pacific Ocean - Fk160115 60m metaG | ecosystem: Environmental > Aquatic > Marine > Oceanic > Photic zone | place: The Central Pacific Ocean... | reverse complement strand
GATGTCTCCATGATCAGGAACGCCCTGGCCCTCCTCTCACTCGTTCTCACGGTTCTTCCCCTCGCACAAGCCGGTGAGTTCGAGGACCTCTTCCCCAAGGACGGTATTCCCAAGGGCTGGGTGGTGCGAGCTTGGTCTGATGTCTCAAAGCCGGGCCCAGAGGGCGCCCAATGGGTGGTAGCAAAGGGAGTCCTGAACGGAGGCGGAGCCCGGGGATCCTGGCTGATCAGTGAAGCGGAATACTCTGACCTCGAATTGCACTTCGAGTTCAAGCTCGGTCCCCAGGGAAACAGTGGTTGTGCCCTACGCTCTCCGGTCTCTGGAGACCCGGCCTTCGACGGCTTGGAGTTACAGATGGCAGACTATCGCTACAATACCAAAGCCACGGAGTCCGAACTGACGGGGGGAATCTACCGCGCCCTCCCACCCAGGAAGCAGGTCTACAAGCCGGAAAAGTGGAACCGCTACGAGATCAGCCTTACTGGGTCGCAGGTCAAAGTTGTCCTCAACGGAACGGTGATCCTTGATCATGACCTTTCAAGGGAAGATACCATTATCAAGAGGCACAACGGCAAGGATGCTCCGGCGCTCCGGGATCGTCCTCGCAAGGGCCGTATCGGCTTCCAGAACCTCAGCCGTGGAGGCTCCCCCGTCCTGATCCGCAACGCTCGAATCAGGACGGCAAAGTAGCCCATCTCTTCTCTCGAATGAACTCCCTTCCTATTGGCGTATTTGACTCGGGCATCGGCGGACTGACAGTCGTCACCGCCATCCAGAAGCACCTCCCCAACGAGGATATTGTCTACGTTGGAGATACCGCCCGGGTGCCATATGGCTCCCGAAGTCCGGGCACCGTCACCGACTACGCAACTCAGATCGCGACTTATCTTGAGGAATCGGGTGTGAAGGAGATTCTCATTGCCTGTAACACAGCTTCAGCAGTTGCGCTCGAGACCGTAGCCACCAGGACCACCCTCCCAGTCTCCGGAGTCATCGTCCCCGGGGCCGAGGCCGCGGTGGAACTCAACGAATCCGGGCCCATCGGGGTCATGGCCACCCGCGCTACCATTACGAGTGGCGCCTACCAACATGCCATCCAGCAAATCCAGCCCAGCGTCGAGGTGATATCCGTTGCTACCCCTCTTCTGGTCCCTCTGATCGAGGAGGACTGCATGGATGAGCCTTTTACATTTGAAGTGCTGCAGCACTACGTCCGTCCCTCCCGTCTTGGCGAATGCGACTCTCTCATTCTGGGTTGCACCCACTATCCGCTGCTGGCGGACCAGATTTCCAAAGTCTTTGGAAAGCCCGTAGCAGATACCCCAACCGCCACCGCTCTTGCCCTCGCTAAGAATCTGGATCAGCGTAATGCCCGCAACGCACCTGCCCGGGAAGGCTCTCTCTCCATTCTCCTGACCGACGACGCAGACCGTTCTCTCGGAATCGTTTCACGTCGTCTGGGAGTGCGCATCACGGAAACGAAAAAGATCGACCTCTCCGAACTCGTCGCTCCAAAAATCCAATCGTCAGACTCATCCAGCGCATGAAGCCCTTTGTTATTACCTTGCTGGTATTACTCCCCTTTTGCCTCTCCGCGCGGGAAGCCCCTAATCTGGTTCTTATCTTTATCGATGATATGGGCTATGGCGACATTGGCCCCTACGGATCCAAACTCAATCATACACCAAACCTCGATCGGATGGCACGTGAAGGTCGAAAGCTCACCAGCTTCTACGCTGCTCCGGTGTGCTCGGCCTCGCGCGCGCAATTAATGACTGGCTGTTACGCGCCCCGCGTCGGCGTACCCGGCGTATTTTTTCCGGCCGGACGTCACGGGCTGAACCCGGAAGAGCACACCGTTGCGGACTACCTTAAGGAACTCGGCTACGCCACCATGTGTGTGGGCAAGTGGCATCTTGGAGATCAACGGGAATTCTTGCCCACGCGCCACGGCTTTGACGGCTACTTCGGTATTCCATACTCCAATGACATGGGCCGTACTGCCACAGTGAACGGCAAGCGCGTTCATCCCCTTATGCGGGATGAAAAGGTAGCAGAGCTCCTCGAGGATGAAGGTCAGCGACGCGTCACCCGCGAATATACCGAGGCCGCCGTGCAATTCATGGAGGCCAGTAATAAGGAGGGCAGGAACTTTTTCCTCTACCTGCCTCACACCGCCATGCATGTGCCCCTGTATCCTCATCCCGATTTCTCCGGTAAATCCAGAAATGGCACCTATGGCGACTGGGTGGAGGAAGTCGACTGGAGTGTCGGACAGGTGCTCAACGCCTTGGAGCGAATGGAGGTCGCACAGAACACTCTAGTTCTCTTTACCAGTGATAATGGCCCGTGGGCTTCCAAGGGCAAGGCCGGCGGCGTATCTGGCCCCTTGCGCGGGAGCAAGGGTTGCACCCTCGAAGGAGGTGTGCGCGAACCCACAATCGTATGGTGGCCCGGCACCATTGCTCCCGGCACTGAATCTGCCGGCATCGCAGGAACTACTGATGTGCTCCCCACTTTTGTTTCACTGGCTGGTGGCAAGGTTAAGAAAGACATTCACATCGACGGCATGGATGTTTCGGCTTGGATGCTCGGTAAAACCGAGACCTCCCCACGGAATACCTGGCATTATTTTCAGGGATCGAGATTGCAAGCGATCCGGCAGGGGCCGTGGAAACTGGCACTCACAGCCCAATCCCTCGGCATGGGAATACGCCAGCGCGATCCGGACCTCGCCAAGGGGAGGCGCCTCTACAATCTGGAAACCGAAATAGGAGAGCTGACTGACCTCGCCGAAGAGCACCCGGAGATTGTGAATAAACTGGAAGTGCTGGCGGAGCAGATGACCTCAGATATTAACGCCCATAAACGCCCAGCGGCCACAGTGTCCAATCCGGTAACTCTCTATCCCACCACCACCCGCAAGCAACCTGCCAGGAAGGCAAGGAAACCCATCAACTGGGATAACATCAGACTGGGCGACACCCACGACAGCTCGTCTCTACTCGATATGGCCGGAAAGCCTTTCCGTATTAAGGCCAAGGTGAAAATTGAGTCCGGCAAAAAAGCCCATGGTATCATCGTGGCTCATGGGGGCTCCGCGGCGGGTTACGCCCTCTACGCTACAAATGGGAATTTTGTTTTTGCCGTTCGCCTCGGCACAAATACCGTCCAGAAGATTGCTCTCGGCTCACAAGAAGAACACATCGAGGTCATGGCCTCTCTTGCCAGAGAAAAAATCTCGATCCAGATTGGCCAGAAATTGGTGGAAGTAACATCACGCGGGCTCCTGAAAAGACACCCTCAGGAGAGCCTTTGCATCGGACATGATGACGGCAATCCGGTAGACTCTGATGCCCCGAACAGTCGTATAAACGGCTCGCTCGAGACCTTGAAGGTGACTAACAGATAATTATCCCAGTTCGTAGAACTGGCTCATTCCCCCACCTCTTTTACGGCCTCGCCAAGCGCCGTGCATGCCCCGGCAATCTCCTCCTCCGTACTACACAGGGGAGGCATCATGACAATTGTATCCCTGACCGGGCGAGTGAGCAACCCGTGGGCACGAGCGGCGGCACACACCCGCTCTCCCATTCGCTCCCTGTCAGAAAAGCGTTCACCACTCTCTTTCCGCAACTCGAGCCCGGCAATAAGACCACATTGACGCACCTCGTGAACGGAAGGATGCGCGATCGCCTTTAATCCCTGCGCGAGAGCCTCGGCCCTTGCAGGAAGCTTATCCAGCAAGCGGTCTTCCTCGAAGACCCTGAGACTCTCAAGAGCCACCGCACAACCAAGCTGATTCGCCGTATAACTATGTCCGTAGTTAAGCGTCCTCTCCCGTCCCCCCAGAAACGCATCGAAAACCCGGCCTGTCGTCAGAGTTGCCGCAAGGGGGAGGTAGCCACCGGTGAGTCCCTTAGCCAGGCAGAGAAAATCCGGAATCACCTCTTCCTGCTGACAGGCAAACATGGTCCCGGTGCGACCAAAACCAGTCATAACCTCGTCAAGAATCAGGTGCACTCCGTGTTCATCACACCACGAACGGATCTCGGCCAGTTGCCCCTCTGGCCACGGTCTCATTTCGTTCACTCCCTGAATGAGAGGCTCCAAGACGATTGCTGCAGCCCGATCCACCTCATCACCCGGGAGAGCACGCAGATCTGCAAGAGAATTCACTCTGGTAACAGGAAACCCAAAGCTTCGGAAGCGGTCGAAAAAAAACGATACTCCTCCCAGCGATGCCGCTCCGATGGTGTCTCCATGATATGCATTCTCAAACGCGATAAATCCCACGCGCTTAGGTTCACCAGATTGCTGCCGGAACTGAATTGCCATCTTCACCGCGACCTCTATGGCAGTTGACCCATCATCAGAAAAAAAGACCCGCTCCAAGCTACCGGATGGGAAAAATGCCGTCAGCCTCTTTGCCAGTTCAGCAGCCCGTGGATTGCCGAACCCCAGGAACGAGGTATGGGCTACCTCATCGAGCTGCGCCCTCAGGGCCGCATCGAGCCGGGGATGACGATGCCCATGAATATTAGTCCAGATACTGGAGTTCCCATCAAAGTAACGTCTCTCCTCCGCATCAAACAACCACGGGCCTTCTCCTCTGATAAGAATGAGCTCTTCTCGTTCACTCGCCCATTCCGCATGCTGGGTAAAAGGATGCCAGCAATGTCGCCGATCCCATGAGCGCCAATTATGACCGGAGTCCGTCAAGGAGCCTCCTTTCCCTCTCCTCTCTCGTTAGCCATATCCTCAAGTTTTTTATCAATTTTTTTGATCAACTCCCAGGGACAACGACCACGCTGGTATTTACGCCAGAGAACTTCACGCAGCGATTCCCACTCAGCCCTGTCGATTGGCCGATGCTCCTGCCATTCTTCATCTCCTTTCAACTGGGAATGCAACTGCCACGTCGAGGAGTGATGGGAGGCGCGATAAAATCGCACTCCCTCATCTGTTCTTTCTCGCCATGAGTGTCGCTGCACGCCCTTCCCATACGGACAAGTTTCAAAATCCCAAGAACAAACACGATTTGACATTTTATCGGTGCGCCCTACAGATCGCCGAGGAATGAGAATTATCCGCAGTGACGCCTCCAAGCTCATGCTGTATCTCGTTTCCTGCTTTCTTCTCGCGGCCCTGCTTACACCTTGGCTGTATAATGCCGGAACCCTGCTCGGCGAGATGACCGAGGAGAAAAGCTATAACCGAATAGTTGACTACGTTGGAGAGCATGCGAGGCGCGCAGAGCTACCGAAATACTTCAAACGCTGCCTTCTCATCGCTTCTCTTCTCCTGTTGCCCCCGCTGATTTTTGCGCTGCGACTACGCAATAACCCGGCACCTCTAAGTGAATCACCATGGGCGGCTTACCTTCCTTCCCACGTAGTAGCTCGCTCGGGAGGTCAACCGCTGTGTAATTCCCGGTGGGGGCCGCTGCAGCTTCTCGCCGGTTTCCTCCTTGCTGCTGGCCTTCTTTATGGCACTGGATGGCTTCTGGTATCCATGGGATGGTTCTCCCTGAGGGACCCCGTGCCGTGGGACCTCGCATGGAAGAAAGCCCTCGGACCGTCTATCTCGGCCTCTTTGGTGGAAGAGATCATCTTCCGGGGCATTTTTCTAGGCATCTGTCTCCGCACTTTTCGACCCGCAACAGCCATCATCCTGGTCTCCCTTCTTTTTTCAGCGCTGCACTTTCTCCAACCTCCCAGCAATATTGCAGTATTTACCCAAGGGGAACCACTCGCGGAAGGTGCTGTCTACATCGACCCGGGAAATTCATATTCCGGCTTTCAATTGCTTCAGGCTGTTTTGCTGCGATTCCAGAACTTTGAACTCGTGCTGTTTGAATTCATTTCCCTCACGGCGATCGGTCTTATTCTTGCCTACGCCCGCTATGCGACGGCTTCGCTCTGGCTGCCGATTGGCCTCCACACGGGCTGGATTTTCGCTTACGTCTCGTTCAAGAAAATCTCCCTTCGCCTCCCTCAGGCAGACGACTCTGTCTCCTATCTGGTAGGATCTAATCTCAAGGAAGGCCTCATTCCGATGGGGACTCTGGCCCTCACAGCCCTTCTGGTATTTCTTTTTGTGAGGATCTTCCCGTCCCGAGGTATCACCCCTCTTCAGAAGGCTCTCGAAATAGATGACTGAGAGGGAATGTCATCCTGAACGGCCGGGTCTATCCGTGTCCGGCAACGTGCTCTCTGGATCGAATTCTCTACGAAAGCTTCTGGTGCGGTCGATGGACTTCCTCTATCCTCCTTCCTGCTCATTGTGCCGTGTCCCATTGCAGAACGGGCGCTACCTCTGTCAGTCATGCGGCGCAGGACTTCCACGGATTGAACAACCCTACTGCATGAAATGCGGCGAGAATATCGTGGGCCATGTCCCTGAAGATGTTCTGTGTAGCCATTGCCGGGGGGCGAATTATTTTTTCGATTTCGCACGATCTGTCACCAGCGCTGAGGGCCCGGTCAACGAAATCATGCATGCCTACAAGTACGGCAGGCAAATCCATCTCCATCGCGAACTCGCCCTTCTCATGGAAGAACTTTGGAAGGATCCGCGCCTCGCGGTCCAAAAAAAACCACCCTGGGTCGTTGTTCCCGTACCCCTGCACTGGAAAAGGGAAAGGTGGCGATGGTTTAATCAATCGTACGAAATCGCAAAAACGCTGGCTCGGCAATGCAACCTCAGCTGCCAAAAGGCGCTGAGAAGAACTCGAAATACCAGCCAACAAGCTCTTCTGGACCGTGGACACCGCCTCGCAAATCTCCAAGGCGCATTTCAACTAAGCCCACGGGAACGACGCCTCGAAACCACGCGGAATAAACCCGTTCTTCTGATTGATGACGTATTCACAACAGGCTCAACGGCAGAGGAATGTGCCCGGGTTTTAAGGCAGGAAGGGGGTGCCGAAAAGGTGGTTGTCCTGACTGTTTTGCGAGGATAATATCTCCATTCAACAAGAAATTCTTTCTAAGCGCCTACCAATCCCAGCGAAGATCATCAGGCCCTTCGCACGTCCTCTCAACCAACGCGCTCTGAGCCATGGGTATCTTTAACAAGCCTAAACTCCGTAGCGGCAACAAAAAGAAGGATACAGTTCCAGATGACCTCTGGACCAAGTGTCCCGACTGCGGGGAGCTGATTCACACCCTTGATCTCAAACAGAGCTACCAAGTCTGCCTCCATTGTAATCATCACTTCCTGATGAGCGCACAGGACCGCATCAACCTGCTGGCAGACCCGGACAGCTTCGTGGAGACCGAAACGTCCCTCGAGTCCACTAATCCTCTAAGGTTCGACAAATACACCGATAAGATTGCCACTCTAAAGCAGAAGACGGGGATGAATGACGCCGTGGTCACAGGGCGTGTCAATATCGGACGGCACCCTGCGGCTCTGGCCGTCATGGATTTCCGATTTTTTGCTGGGTCAATGGGTTCTGTAGTAGGGGAGAAGATCACCCGTGCGGTCGAGATGGCGACAAATGAGCAACGTGCCCTGATTATCCTTTCGTCGTCCTCCGGTGCGCGCATGCAGGAGGGCATGCTCTCTCTCCTGCAGATGGCAAAAACCTGTGGAGCCATCGCCAGACACAATAATGCCGGTCTACCCTTTATTTCCGTATTAACTCATCCCACCACCGGAGGGGTAACTGCCTCCTTTGCCACGATCGGCGACGTCAACCTCGCGGAACCGAGGTGCATGATAGGGTTCGCCGGGCCTCGCGTGGTGAAAGAGACGACGCATCAGGACCTTCCCGCAGGATTTCAAACGGCTGAATTCATGCTGGAACATGGCCTTATCGACTCGATCGTGGAGCGCCGCTTCCTGCGGGAACGGATTATACAGTTACTGGGTTACATGATGCCCGGAAAGGAGTAGAGAGCAGCCCGTGAACTACTCCGAGGCCCTCGATTGGCTATATTCGACCCAGCTTTTTGGGATAAAACTTGGATTGGAAGGACCTAGACGACTACTGCGGGAGTATCTTGCCTTCCCCCCACGAAACACCAAGGTTATCCACGTAGCCGGCACCAACGGCAAAGGATCGACGTGTGCCTTCATTGATTCTGTGGCTCGCGCAACAGGTACCCGAACCGGCCTTTTCACCTCCCCACACCTGATTGAATACCCGGAGCGCATCCGTGTCTCAGGAATAAAGATCGAAAGAGATGAAGTTGCCCTGCATCTGTCCGCTCTTCGGGAAATGGTGACGCAATGGGACCCTCACCCAACATTTTTTGAAATCAGTCTCGCGCTTGGTATGAAATACTTTTCGGAGCGCCAATGCGAACTGGTTATTCTGGAGACCGGGATGGGGGGCCGAATGGATGCGACCTCAGCGATCCCTGCAGATGTTGCAGTTCTCACTCCGATCGGAATGGACCATCAGGAGTGGCTCGGAGAAACCCTGACAGATATCGCTACCGAAAAAGCTGCAATCATCGTTCCCGGTAAAAACGTGATCTCTTCCAACCAGTTACCAGAGGCGGATGCTATCATCAGGCAGGTCGCGAATGAACGCAGGGCCCCTCTTACATTCGCCGGGGAGCCCTTGGAAGGCTATGCTCTGGGACTGACAGGTGCTCACCAGCAGGAGAATGCGGCTCTGGCTGTAGAGGCCCTGCACGCCGCCGGAATCACGCTCAACTATGAAACAGTAAAAGCTGGCCTGAGTTCGACCCAGTGGCCGGGCCGGTTTGAAAGAGTTGATTTCTCAGCGAGAAAAGATGCATCCGCTACCATTCTTGATATTGCGCACAACCCCGCTGCAGCCAGAGCGTTGACGGCAACCTGGCGGAGTGAGTTCGGAAACACCAAGGCCAACCTCATCTTCGGAGCAGTTGAAGCAAAAGATATCGAGGGCATGCTCGACGCACTGGTTCCTATCGCAGGCCATCTACACCTCGTTCCCGTGAATTCTCCCCGGGCCCTCGCCCCGGAGAAACTCGTCGCATTTCTTTCCGAAAAAGCACCGGCTTTCACCATTCACTCTACCCTTGAATCGGCTCTCGAAAGCCCCAGTAGCCTACCCTCTCTCATTACTGGTTCAGCCTTTCTCATCGGAGAGATAAAGGCTCTGCATGAACGCGCCGCTCACAGAGTGACAACGCAGTGACAGGCCCGACATTCCGATTCACAGCGCCGGTTCTCCCATATAAACCTTTCCTGGACGTCCCATGCGTGAACCTATTCAGCTTGAAACCGAAAACGGGCTCTATCTTCCTGACCTCGAGCTGTTCCTTGATGTGCGTACACCGGCGGAAAACGGTTTTATCTCACACGCTCACGCTGATCACTTCGCGAGGCACGAGAATATTCTGTGCTCTGAGCCCACCGCTCGCATCTTGAAGGCGCGCTACAACGTAGCCGACGAGCGACTTCACCCCAGGCCTTTCCACGAACCTCTGGATGTTGGCCCATATCGGCTGCAACTATTACCCGCGGGGCATATTTACGGCTCGTCCATGCTTCATGTTACTCGGAAACTCGATGGAGAATCCCTCCTCTATACCGGCGACTTCAAGGTGCAACCGAGTCTCACTGCCGAGGTTCCCGTGTTTCGTCAGGCCGATACTCTTGTCATGGAAACAACCTTTGGCACTCCCCAGTGGACCTTTCCCAGTAGAAATGAGATTACCGGTACGATCCTCAATTTTGTCAATGAGTGCCTTGGAGAAGAACTCTCTCCGGTCCTTTTCGCTTATTCCCTCGGAAAGGCTCAGGAAGCTCATGCCATTCTCACCGGTGCCGGCATCTCTACAGTTTCTCATCCCGCAGTGGCAAAAATGACAACCGCCTGTCGTAACGCGGGGTGTCCGTTATCTACTCCTCTCATCTTCGAAGATACTATTCCTCCGAACCACGTATTAATCTGCCCGCCCAAGGTAGTGCGCTCCGAGCAATTCCGATCGATTCCCAATTTAAGGACAGCGATGCTCTCCGGATGGGCGCTGAAGAAGAGCGCTACCTACCGCTTTGGTGTAGATGCCGCATTCCCGCTCTCCGATCACGCTGACTTTCCAGGCCTCCTCGAGGCGGTTCAGCGGGTAAACCCGAAGCGAGTCATTACGGTCCACGGTTATACACGGGAATTCGCTGCCGAACTCCGCAGGCGAAATTATGAGGCCAGGTCTGCGTCGGGGGGGGACCAGCTGGAGTTTGATCTGCCCCGCTAGGCAAACGCCCCTCCCGGCTCAGGGTAGATCCGATGGGGCCTCTGAAGAGGTTGCGGGACTTCGCACCTCCGGAGGCCAGAAGAAACCCCGCCCCGCCGTGAAGCCTATCAGAAGGCCAGCTAAGACGCCTGCCAAGACTATCCAGAGAGAATACCGCGGTGCCATAGTCAGGATGAAATCGTAAGGTTCTGGCCCTGAAAAGGGCATACTTAGGGCCTGCCGCCTGCCCTATTCAACGATGAAAAATGGATTGAGGAGTTCCGGTTTGTTATAGCTCAGAGGCTCCCGGGTTACCATGTCGAGCACCTGCTTCCCGGCCGCACTGACAACCGCGTGGGCGGCGCATGTGTCCCATTCCATGGTAGGTCCAAACCGGGGGTAGACATCCGCCGACGCCTCTGCCACCAGGCAAAGCTTTAAGGAGCTGCCAGCGGAGAGGAAGTCCACCTCTTTACCTCTCCTTTCAATGTCCTCGACAAAGGCTGTCACCTCCGGACCCGAGTGTGAACGACTGGCAACGACCTTGATCTTGGTGAGCTCCATATAATGCGCCCCTCCCTTAATCTCCCTGGGCATACTATTTCCTGATAGTTTCCAAGCCCCCGAACTCTCCACACCAAGATACACGATATCATTGACCGGGTGATAGACCACTCCAACCACTGGCCTGCCATGCTCAACCAATGCAATGTTGACCGTGAATTCGCCGTTCCTCTTTATGAATTCCTTTGTTCCATCCAGAGGGTCCACCAGCCAGAATCTTTCCCAACTCCTTCTCTCACTATAAGGAACCTGCTGATTCTCCTCTGATATCACGGGCACCCCCGGATACTCTCTTTCCAGAAAGGCCATAATCGCCTGATTGGATTTCTTGTCGGCCTCCGTGAGAGGCGAATCGTCTCCCTTGTATTCTATCTCGAATTCGCGCCCGTAGACCTCAAGAATTCTCGCACCAGCCAGACGAGCTGCCCCAAGCAGCCCTCCTATTTCAATCCCGTGAGCGTTATTAATCACGGTTTGCCTGATGTCACACGTTCTCAGGTTCCAGGTATTAAGCTTCCCTAGTGCGCGCGACAGAATTCCTCGAAGCGAGTAATGCCCTCATTGAGAACGTCGAGAGTGGTGCAGTAACTCAAGCGCAGGGAGGAATCATGCCCGAAGGCTATCCCAGGGACCGCTGCAACCTTGTAGCGGGTCAACAGCTTATCGCAAAGATTCTGGGATTTCAGCCCCAGAGGCTCACAATTGACAAAGAAATAGAAAGCCCCCCCCGGGTCCTGCACGCTGATATTAGGAATGGCGCTGAGGCGAGCCTGAACAAATTGTCGGCGGACATCATATTCATTCCTCATGTCCTCGACGAAGTCCTGAGAGCCCCCAAGGGCAGCGACCGCTCCGTATTGAGCAAAGGTAGTCGCGTTGGACGTAGTATGGCTCTGGATTTTGGCGATAGCCGCCGCCATCTCTGGAGGAGCCGCAGTATAACCGATCCTCCATCCAGTCATTGAATACGCCTTAGCAAACCCATGACAGACCACCGTGAGACCCTTCAACTCCTCGCT
>Ga0160422_10002389_pt1 | contig 11762 bp, 9 predicted proteins | sample Fk160mmetaG_FD_108192 | JGI IMG/M metagenome (GOLD analysis project Ga0160422, IMG submission 108192) | Marine microbial communities from the Central Pacific Ocean - Fk160115 60m metaG | ecosystem: Environmental > Aquatic > Marine > Oceanic > Photic zone | place: The Central Pacific Ocean... | reverse complement strand
TACTGGCTATTGTGCCTGTTCCACTGGCAGGTTCGGAAGAAGTCACTGAGATCTCTCGCCAACTGCAGCAACTTCTATTTCTTGGCCTAAGTCCTGATCTTCCTCGCCAGCTCATCCATCCCCCTCAGTTGAAGCGTATTTTAGATGATTGGAATGGCAGCTTGCGTCTACAAAGTCGACCATTGACCAATCGTGAGCTTGCTGGTCTTGCTGGTGCCGATTGGCTACTGGAAGGCCTATACAACCAGACCCAGGATGGAGTTCAAGTTGATTTAGAATTGCAGGAATTACTGACCAATCGCGTGCTGCTACGCGAACAGTTAACCTGGCCAATCCGTTTATTCGAAATTCCCCAGACTCCTAAAATAGCTGAAGTCAAGTCACCTGCTGAAAGTACCGAAATCATCTCTCCTTCTGAAGAAAAAAGCGCTTCTGAAACGGAGATAGCCACCTCTGAAGGCACTTCCACAATAAGCACAATAAATGAGACAGCAACCGATAGTGAAAGTACAACTACTCTCTCAGCTACTGCGGTGATCCCTACAACACCAAGCCTTGCTTCAGTACCAACTGGCGAAGTAAGCGAACAAGAAAGCCTCCCAGATGAACCCACCCAAGTAATTCCTGAACTAGATACTACGGCCAATACTAGTGATGAAGTAGTTCAACCAGAAGTCTCTCCTACCGTAGATAATCCGGAAGGTATTGGAGAGGAAACCGCAGAATCCCAATCAATCATTGCTGAGAACGAAGAGGCCAGCACTCCAACGTTAGACCCGATCAACGAGGTTGATGATTTACAGGACACAGAAACAGTGGCAATGATAGCTCCAGCAACCGCAGAAATGACACCCGAGGATTCAGTTGAAACAGAAATGACCGTGGAGAATACAGCAGCAGATAACAATAATTTTGATTCTAGTTATACTCAATCATTACCAGACACCTCTGCTGAGCCTGATCCTACTGCAGCACTAGTAATACCCAAGGGTAGCAGTGATCGTCCAGGAATGGCTTTGCTTGAAGGAGGCTCGTTCCAGATGGGGAATTTGGAAGGAGAAGACGATGAATGGCCAACTCGTCAGATCGAATTGGCACCATTCTATCTGGATGTGCATGAAGTCACGAACGCCGACTACGCTCAGTGCAGTGAATGTGTGCGTGGATATGGAGGCTTTGACACAACTCTGCCAGGACAACCGGCAGTCTATGTAGATTGGGAAAACAGCGCGCGTTACTGTGCTTCCATCGGCAAGCGACTTCCTACCGAAGCTGAATGGGAGTATGCCACTCAAGCCGGTAGTGTTATGGAGAACTCCGACTCTGTTCTCGCTGAACTGAGAGAGCAGGCCTGGTTTGAAATGACCTCGCAAAACCTCCGTTCCGCAGCTGTGGTTGGGCAGCGGCAACCGAACGCTTGGGGCCTCTATGATCTGCAGGGGAATGTGATGGAATGGACTGCTGACTGGTATGCTCCCTACGACCAAGCGAAACTACAGAATCCAAAAGGGCCGGAAACACCACCGAATCCAACTTATCCACAGAAAGTGGCTCGTGGAGGTGCTTGGCAGGGCTTATTTGGGCGGGCCACTGAAGCTGGCTTGCGCAGTAGTCGTCGTTACGGCTTAGCAGCCTGGACTCAGGCTTTCAACTTGGGATTTCGCTGTGCTGCAGATGCTCTATGATCAGGAAAACAGCGAGTCTGTAAACTGCTTGGCATCGTAGGGACGCAAGTCTTCAATACCTTCTCCTACCCCAATGTAGCGAACGGGAATGTCAAATTCGTTGACGATCCCGATAATAACTCCACCCTTGGCCGTACCATCCAGTTTAGTCATCACAATTCCTGTCAAATCTGCGGCTTCACGAAACTCACGGGCCTGAAAGATAGCATTCTGTCCCGTAGTCGCGTCTAGTACGAGCAACACCTCGTGGGGCGCATCCGGTACAACCTTCCGCACTACCCGCACCATCTTACGCAGCTCCTCCATCAAATTCTTTTTGGTATGCAGTCTTCCTGCGGTATCGCAGATGACAACATCATATTCCTCACGAACTGCCTCTTCAACGGCTTCATACATCACCGAAGATGGATCAGCCCCTTGGCTCTTGGCGATAATGTCACAATTGGCGCGACGGCTCCATTCTGTCAGCTGCTCGATGGCAGCAGCACGAAAGGTATCTCCAGCTCCCATTAGTACACGATGTCCGTCACGGCGATACTGAGCTGCAATTTTGCCAATCGTTGTGGTCTTGCCCACACCATTGACTCCGACAAACATTAACACCAAGGGCTTACGATCTGCCACTGTGGGAATCGGCACTTCTTTGTGCAGAATACGCACGATCTCCTCCCTGATCACTTCTCGTAAAGCATCCACATCACGTAGTTCCTGACGTTCAACTCGAGAAGTCACCACCTCCAGAATCTGCTCGGTAGTCTCCGGTCCAATATCGGCTCCCAACAGGGCTTCTTCCAAGCTGTCCAGGACCTCTTCATCAATTTCTTTCTTTCCAAGCAGGGCATTGCTTAGCCCACCAAGCATCTGTTCGCGGGTCTTACTGATCCCAGAGCGCAGCTTTTCGTAAAAGTTTTGAGGTTCTGGCGTTGGTGCTGGGGCTTCTGGGATTGCTTCCCCAAAGCGTTTGGTCAGTGTACGCTGCTGTCGACGTTCTTCATGCTTGCGTTTGATTTCCTCTTGAAGAGCTTCGTTCTGTTGTTGCAGTCGATCAAGCTGTACTTCACGTTGTTTTTGTTCTCGAGCTTCTTCTTCCTGTTGGCGCTGCTTTTCCAGTTCAGCCAGATGCAGTTCAGCCTGTTGTGGAGTCAGCTTTTCACTGACCTCACCAAGCTGACCACCCGTCCACAAGAACAGCAATCCCGCAACCAGGGCACCACTACCAAATACTGTGAAGACAAACCAGATAATCGAAAAAATCATAGTGAGTATTGACAAACAAAAAGTGGAAGATTTACTGAATCTGTTTATTTCACAGCTCAGTGATCGAACAAGCAATGGTTGTATCAGCGTTGCGAGGCTTGCTCCTCAAGCAACTTTGTGAGCTCATATGGGGAGAAGATGCCCTCGGTTACCTCACCATTGCGAAGACGAAGTTGAGTTCCATCATCGTTTTCGTAGAGAGTTCCCACCACATTGCCTGACTCATCCTGCCATTCAACCCCGTAGCGGGCTTCACCATCAGACTGAGTGGGAACTACACGTCCCTTGAAGGGTACTTGGGCCAGGTTTTTCAGATTCTGCTGCATCTGTTGGTACTGACGTTCCAGTTTTTGCAGGGTACGTTGGAGTTCCAAAGTGTTTTCAAAGCGTGTCAGTTTGTCTGCCCAATAGAGATAAATATCACCAGCTGCTTCCAGAACCGCAGTGGGCGCTCCTAAATCACTTAACTCTGCTGGCAGACTGCTTTTACTTTGTAAGGAAGACTCCAGTTGGCGTGCTGTTCCCTTGGAAACCTGCCGTGTGGGCATATCGAAGCTGAGATTGATCAGCATATCCTTGACATCCACCGGCTCTGGATCTGGCAAAGCAGGGTTACTCTCTACCGTTCGTGTTGGCCCAGTAGGCTTGAAGACCAATTGAGGTAGTTTTTCTCCCAAGCCTGCTCGGTCTGAGGAAGGTAAGAATATCGCCAATAAGAATACAACGGTCCCAACAACAGCGGCTGTGCCCATCCACCACCAGATCGGACGTTTTTTACGCTCTGCCTGGTTCTCTTCCCGACCATAAGTTTGGCCTGAACCATCATCCGTGTATCCCCTGACTTTTCGTTCTTCTCGTTCTGGTTGGTTCTCTTCTGCAATATTCAGTAGGTCGGGAGTGATGATCGGCTCTCGAGTCAGTCGCTCGAGTTCCGCTACCAGTTGAGCGTTGCGACGCTGCACCCACTTCACCTTGTCCAGCAATTCAAAGCCATTGGTCTGCACCTGAATCTGACAGGCATCATCAATCAGACGTTGAACGCTGGGAGGAAATCTGGATGTCGGTACCGGTGTCTTGAGTATGTCTCGGCACCGATAACGAAGTTCTGTGGTCAGCATCTGAGACATTGAAACCAGTACATGCCAGCGTTCCCGGTTGAGCAGTGGTGGTGGCTGTGGGATCTTCAGCAGGACTTCCTCATCCAGGGGCATGTCTGGATTGTCTTCTTCGGATTCTGCCTTCCCTCCAGCCTCTCGTCGCTTTCGTGCTTGCTGTTGGCGGTGCAGGTGTTCCCATTCCTTTTTGTAATCCCGCCAGGCACTGTGGAAGGAGTCCCATAGTTGTCTCAGTTCATCTCCGCACTCCTGATGCATACCGAACAGAGGAGCCATTTCTGGATAGCGCTCTGAGCTACGCTTGCGCAGGTGAACAGATAGCTTATACATTTGCTCATACTGATTGGCCACTTCCTTTTGTTGTGATTCACAGTTCAGCCACTCCCGCTTGGTCAGTGGCTTCTTCCAGTCGATCACAATTGGGTAGCTGAGCACTTGCAGGCGTAGAAAGTCGAGGTAGAGTTCATCCAGCACCAACGGACCGGTACCTGGCACATGCGCCTCTGTCTGCTGTTTGAGCTTTCCCCAAGCATAGATGATCTCATTTTCCTTGCGACTGGCATCCGTCAACGACAATAGATTGCGCCAGTGCTCGGTTTGGATCGGTATAATTTTGGGAACCTCTGCGGTAGTTGCAACTTCTGGCATAGGTTGTCGATAGTTTGGTTTGAAGGTCTGGTTGTTTTGTGTAAGCTAACTCATTTTCCTGCAAATTTCTCGCAAAGCTTTTTGGATTCCTGACAAAGCTCTCGCTATGAGGGAATTCTACAAGTTCAAGTTTTCTGCACGAGCCGCATGCAACTGGTAGGTATCGGTTTTAATCCATCCTTCTGGCGTTTTCTTTTACAGCGACTGGAAAAACACACGGGTCACGGTCCACTTGTTGGCACACTGCTAGACCCTTCCTACTTACAACCGGATCGTCTAGTATCCACTTGTGCCCACTTGCAGGACCTGCAACCTGTCTTCACCTTTTTCACGCCACATGGCTTCCGAGAGCATCGGGACTGCATCTTTTTTCTTTCACAAATGCAGGCACGACTGCGAGAAGTTCCCTTGGCGCTGGTACTGGAAAATATTCAGGCAGAGCTGAGTCCTTTCTTGCCACCCAGCCCCTGGGTTCGCCTAACCAACCAGATGCATTTTCGGGTTTCCCATCCCGGAGTGTTCCTAACCCAAAAGTTACGCTCTTTTCCCTGGATCAACCTGCAATCCCGTGTTTCCATGCTGGAGTACGTTGACCCACGAGAAGGCTGGTGTCGTCGCACTGTTCAGGATCTACCACCACAAACCCTACTAGCGCTAGATCAGATTCGCTTCCTGGAAGCTGACGACAGGACCCAGTCTTTGCAGGAGTGGCTGACTACTTTTCTGGCACAAAAAGCTGAGAATGTAGAAGTCCAGCAGGTCAAAGGACTACTCCGAACCGACAAGGGATTGTTTCTCTTCCCAGGAGTACCACTTGATGGTGTGATCGAGTTTTCACTTGGAGATGTAAAGATCAAAACCATATTGGTTCATCGACAGCTTTCCGACCATTCGGCTGCGTTTCGACGCACCCTGCAGTATCTGGAGACACACGCCAAACGCCAGCAACCGGTTGCTCCACGACCACAAGCTCTCCGTTGTTTGGGTAGTTTGCCAATCTTGAATGAACTGGCCCGCTCCATTCTAGCCACTCGTGGATTCAACAACGTCGAAAGTGTCGAAAGCCTACAACCCGGACAACATCAATTGGGCAATGATCTTCAGGGATTCTACCTACGTACCCTGCCTTTAGTAGAATTGAAAGGCAACGTCATTGACCTCAGGAAGGCAATCAGTAGATTACTTGAACCGGTGTTGGATTTTGTAGAATGGTCCACGGTTGAAGTACCCAAGACAATTGCCAGTACTCCCATGCAACGCAAGGAGTTAGACGAACGACGAGAAAAATTACTTCGTGAAGATGAAAAACTTCGACAGGAACAGCAACGACTGCGGGCTCATCAGGAGCTATACGATCAGGAACAGCAAGTACTTGATCGAGTCGCCACAGTGGGAAGACAGTTGGTCGAGCAACTGGGCAGGAGCCTACCTTGGGAGGAGGTTGCTCGAAATCCTGCTGAATTTACCGGTCGGCAAGTGCTGTTATGGTGTGAAGAAGAAGAAATCGTTGCAGAGATGATGCGGAGTCTGGGCAATGTTCCCAAGCGGCTCTGGGTCAATCCAAACGACTACCGGGAATCCGACGATCTACTCCGCTTGGACATTAACACCTATTGTAGTTACACAAAGGGTGGCAACTGGATCGTCACTACTCACAGTCGACAACATCTAGAGCAACTGGTCAGCGTTATCTTTACAGAACAACAGCGTGTTCAGGCGATCAACCGGCAGCGAGAACAGGCGCTGGAAGGCATCGAACGATCCCTGCAACAACTACAGCAACGCAAGGAGCAACTGGCGTTGCACTGGCTCTACGTTTCTTTACAACAAACCCTCAGCCCACATCTGACAAACTGAGCATGAGAGGCTTCTTCAAGATGTCTCTCACCCTTGGTTTGCATCTTCTCTTCGCTGATCTTCTGTAGACCACTCCAACTGCTGACTGACCAACTTGCGATAGAAGCAATTCTGCCTCCCCGTATGGCACGCTGGGCCCTGCTGCTCCACTAGGTACAGCAGCGTATCCTGATCGCAGTCAATCCGGATCTCACAAATTTTTTGAATGTGTCCTGACGATTCCCCTTTTTGCCAAAGCTGATCACGAGAACGAGAATAGTAGTGGGCTAGCCCCGTTTCTTGTGTGAGTGACAGGGCCTCTTGATTCGCATAGGCCAGCATCAGTACTTCTTGAGACTGGACATCCTGAACCACCACAGGCATCAAGCCGTTCAACTTGGCAAAATCTGGCTGAAAATCGAGACCCTCGTCTAAGTGCATTGTGTCATTCCCCAAATTGTTCGGGGCGTAGGGTCGGGAAGAGGATCACGTCACGGATGTTGTTCTGCCCAGTTAGCAGCATGACCATTCGATCCATTCCAATGCCAATACCCCCCATGGGAGGCATGCCGTATTCCATCGCTCGTAAAAAGTCCTCATCCAGCGGGTGGGTTTCTGCTTCTCCACCTCGGCCTCGCTCCACCTGCTCTTCCATCAACTGCCTTTGAAGGATCGGATCGTTCAATTCTGAGTAGGCGTTCGCGACTTCCCAGCCCATCACATAGGCTTCAAATCTCTCAATCAATTCTGGATTCTGCCGATGTTGCTTGCAAAGTGGGCTGGATTCCTTTGGGTAATCTGTGATGAAAGTAGGCTGTACTAACTGGGACTCACAGCTTTCCTCAAAAATCAACTGCATAGCACGACCGCGACTGAAACTCCCATCCAAACGCCAGCCCTTGGTAGCTAACAATGCCTTCACTTCTTCATCACTGAGTGTCATGAAGGAGATTCCAGCAAAATGCTCAATTGCCTCCAACATCGTCAACCGAGGCCACGGTGCCTTAACATCGATCGTTGTTCCCTCGAATTCAAACTGCGTAGAACCATGAACTGCCAAAGCACAGCGTTCAAAGATGCTCTCACAGTGGCGCATCATGTCATGGTAGTCCGCATAGGCCTGGTAAAATTCCAGGGCTGAAAACTCAGGATTGTGCGTGCGGTCGATGCCCTCGTTGCGGAAATTCTTGATGAACTCAAATACTCGATCAAAGCCCCCGATCACCAGGCGTTTCAGGAACAATTCGTTTGAAATCCGCAGGTAAAAATCGATTCCCAGGGCCTTGTGCCGAGTCACAAAGGGAGTCGCATTCGCACCACCGTAAACTGACTGCAATGTTGGGGTTTCAACTTCAAGAAATTTCTGTTCCAGTAAGTAAGTTCGCACTGTCTGAAAGATCAGCGAGCGCTGACGGAAGACCCGAGCCACCTCGGCATTGAGGGCTAAATCGACATATCGCTGGCGATAGCGAAACTCCTTGTCCTTGACCTCATCATAGACAACGCGTTCACCTGCTACCTCCTTGACCTTGGGAACCGGCATTGCTCGAATCGCTTTTGACAACACTTCCAAGCGATTCGCACGGAGCGTCAGCTCCCCTGTTTGCGTACGCATCATAACCCCCTGCAAACCAAGGAAATCACCTAAGTCACAAAGGTTGAAAACTTCGAAGGACTCTTCACCAACCTCATCTTTACGCACATAGACCTGAAGCCGCTCATGGGCTGCCTGAAGGTTTGCAAAGATCACCTTGCCCTTGCCACGCACAGCCATTAGGCGGCCTGCAAGTGATATTGGCGTTGCCTCCGTAAGCAGTGTATCTGCTTGATCACGAAGCTCTTGGATCGTATGAGTGATCTGGAAAGCGTAAGGATAGAGCGAAGTGCCCTGGTCGCACAGTTGTTGCAGTTTTTCCAGACGAATACTGCGGCTATCTGCGGTAGAGTCGGGTTGCATGAATATTTGAATCAGTCAGCTTGAAAAGGGGGGCGAAATAGTCGTGTTACATCTATCAAGCGTCGAATCCCTCGACTCAACGTCGACGGGATTCAAACAACTGTTGGGAGAAACCCAGCATCTGCTGCTGGATTTGATCGTGAGAAGCCTCGGGATAGGCCTCCTGGAACATTGTGAAGCCAAGCATATTCCAGGCAACCATTCCTTCTTCCAAAGTTAGGTGGTGCTGATCCAGAATCATGAAAAAGTCCCGCACTACCTGTTCGACCTTGATCCTGCGTTTTGCTTCGTCAAGAGGGCGTTCTGACACCTCAGGCTCCGATCGTATTCTCAACAGAAGGCAAACCAGCCAATGCCATCGCCAGTTCTTCTTCCGAATAGCGCATGTCTTGGAGTTTTCCAGCAAAGTAGTCGGTATAGGCCTGCATATCGAAGTGACCGTGTCCGCAGAGGTTGAAGAGAATCGCTTCGCTCTTCCCCTCTGCCTTGCAGCGTAGTGCTTCAACAATCGCACCCTTGACCGCATGATTGGCTTCAGGAGCTGGAATGATTCCTTCTGCCCGGGCAAACTGGACACCTGCCTCAAAACAGTCCAACTGTGCATAAGCCGTGGCCTCAATCAACCCAAGTTCCTTGATGTGACTGACAAGCGGAGCCATGCCGTGATAGCGCAGTCCACCTGCATGGAAGCCCGGAGGTATGAAAGTCGATCCCAAGGTGTGCATTTTTGTCAAAGGGGTCAGATGGCCAGTATCGCCAAAGTCATAGGCATAGCGACCCTTTGTCAGTGAAGGACAAGCAGCTGGTTCTACCGCCACGATCCTCACATCTTTTCCACCACGCAATTTCTGACCAAGGAAGGGGAAGAAAATACCCGCAAAGTTTGAACCACCGCCGGTACAACCAACAATCACATCCGGATAGGCATCCGCCATCTCCATCTGTTCAATCGCTTCCTGTCCCACTACGGTTTGATGCATCAACACGTGATTCAACACACTTCCCAGAGCATACTTCGTGTCCTCTCGTTGAGCAGCCATTTCTACGGCTTCAGAGATGGCAATGCCCAGGCTTCCGGTTGAATCAGGATTGTCTTCGAGAATCTTACGTCCCGACATCGTCTTGTCTGAAGGAGAAGCTGTACAGGTTGCCCCATAAGATTCCATCAACGCTCGGCGGTAAGGCTTCTGCTGAAAACTCACCTTGACCATGAAGACCTCGATCTCCAGATCAAACAAGGCTCCTGCGAAAGCTAGTGAAGAACCCCATTGACCCGCCCCAGTTTCCGTCGTGATGCGCTTGACGCCCGCTTCCTTGTTGTAAAATGCCTGGGCCACCGCTGTGTTTGGCTTATGGCTCCCAGCTGGACTAACCCCCTCATACTTGTAATAGATCCGTGCTGGTGTATCGAGAGCTTGCTCTAGGCGCCGTGCTCGATACAGCGGAGTTGGTCGCCATTGCCGATAGATATCTCGGACTGGATTAGGAATCTCAATCGTGCGTTCCGAGGCGACTTCCTGCAGGATCAAAGACATCGGAAAGAGAGGTGCCAGATCGTCTGGTCCAACTGGTTGATGGGTTCCAGGATGAAGGACTGGAGGCGGAGGAGCAGGTAGGTCCGCGATCAGATTATACCAGTCGCGGGGAATACGGTCTTCATTTAATATGTACTTGATTGAATCACTACTCATATGGCCTCCCAGAAGATTTGATGTGAATCTTGAAAAGAAACAGACCCTAGCGAATTCGTGAGACAAGCGCAAATCATTCAAAACGAAATGCTCTCCTGTCCAAGAAAGCTGAATTCAGGAGATTGTTTTACTCGACGCTATGCACTAATCATCATATTCATGGCATTCATCATCCCAGTCCTGAGATCGAAATCTCTACGCACATCCATGGTAACAACTTTGGAGTGACTTTCTTTCTGAAGAAGCTACTGCTTCTAAATCAAGCGCCCTTTCCTACCCAGCCAGCGACCGCCCCTAATGACTGACCAGTTTCGCACCTTTGTAAAAAATAGGTTCAGGAATATCGTAGTAGCAAATCACAGAGAATATACTTTGGGCCTTTGACTTTTGGCTTAGAGGGTAGGTAATTGTTGATTTGAAATTATTTATTCTTGCGATGTACTGCCAACTGAAATGGAGTCGAATTGAATAGTCAATTGACCATAGCCGTTCACATCCTTGCTGTTCTTGCCAATCGAGAAGGGCAAGGTGCTGTCACTTCTGAAGAAATAGCCGAGGGGTTTGGTACCAATCCTGTTGTCATTCGAAGGGTCATGAGTCTGCTAAAAAAAGCAGAGTTAGTGAAAAGTCGCCCTGGTACTGGAGGAGGTAGTGTACTTGGAAGGCCAGCCGAGGAGATTACACTCCGTGATGCCTATACTGCGGTAACAATTGAAACAGGATCTGTACTGGGTCGCCAGTCCGGTAATTGTAGAAGCAATATTCCGATTGCGCCAATCATCGCTGAATATCTGAATGAGTTGTACGAAGATGCCGAGAAAGTAATCATCCGCAGACTCGGCTCTGTCACAGTATCTGACTTCAGGCTTGAGATTGCCAATCGTGCTAAAGCCTCTCTTTCTAAAGTATCTCCACAATAATACTCGCATCTTGATATTTGTAACTTTTATAGTTACGAATCAATCTCCGTTCAGTAAATTTTACTTCTAAACAACTCAAAACATGGATGATGGCCAGCACCATCCTCTATCGAGGCCAAGATTTTGAGTGGACCACTCAATTCAGGGCAACTATATGGCAAATCCAAAGATTCCAATTTGGATTAATATTGTTCAAGGCCTGCTGATACTGATCATGCTGCAACAAACCTACATGTTCTTTCTTGATCCTCAGACCATTGCAGATTCAGGAATCATGACTGAGGGTATCCCAAACCTAAATCTGCTTTATGAATTTGGTGCTCGTACAGCAGCAATGGCGTTGCTTTCGATCATCGTGATGATTACGCAGAATCCAAGATATTTCCTCGTAATTTTATTAATGAACCTGTTTCGAGAAGGCCTAGAAACGATTATTGATCTCCTATACCCCCTCGCGAATGCTCCAGTGTCACCAAGCATAGATTTTATCATGCACATTGTGATTATAGCTATCGAACTCTGGGCATTCGTTACAATGTACAAGATCGTGAGACAGATGGATGAACAAGTAGCTGAGGGATGAATACTCTACAGCACATAGCTGGAAGAGCTGAATTCTAAATGCTTGGCTTGAGTCGATCTCTTTAAAAATT
>Ga0160422_10002388_pt1 | contig 11762 bp, 8 predicted proteins | sample Fk160mmetaG_FD_108192 | JGI IMG/M metagenome (GOLD analysis project Ga0160422, IMG submission 108192) | Marine microbial communities from the Central Pacific Ocean - Fk160115 60m metaG | ecosystem: Environmental > Aquatic > Marine > Oceanic > Photic zone | place: The Central Pacific Ocean... | reverse complement strand
TAGAACAGTTTTCCAAAACATTGGTAATCGAATTTAATTCTGAACCAAAATTTAATGAGAATAATTTAGAAATTATCATGTCTATTTTGTCAAATTACACTCCAAATTGTAAAGTTATTGCTGAAGTTGAGTGCGAAATAGATGATTTATTTGATAAAGATATCGCAGATTCCAACTTGTTTGCTAAAAAATTTAAGACCGCCATTGAAATTGCTGAGAAAGATACTTCAAGGGCGGTGACTCACAATAAGGGTATTATGAATGGTGTAGATTCAGTTGTAATAGCTACTGGTAATGATTTTAGAGCGGTTGAGGCTTGCGCACATTCATACGCATCAAAAGATGGACAGTATAAAAGTTTGACTCATGTTGAAATAAATAAAAATAAATTCAAATATTGGATTGAACTTCCAATATCAATAGGCACAGTTGGAGGATTAACAAAATTACATCCCCTTGTTAATTGGTCTCTCAAACTATTAGGTAATCCGAATGCTAAAGACCTGATGAAAATAATTGCAGTTTCAGGTTTGGCTCAAAACTTTGCTGCCATAAAATCTCTCATCACCACAGGAATTCAAAAAGGTCACATGAAAATGCATTTATCAAATATTTTAAATCTGCTCGATACTGATGATGATGAAAGATTAAAACTTATTAAATTTTTCGATGATAAGGTCGTAAGTCATAGTCTAGTAAAAAATAAATTGAACGAAATTAGAAATGGCTGAAGTATTCAAAAGCCACGGTAAGTTGATGATTACAGGTGAATACTTTGTTCTGCATGGAGCAAAATCATTACTGTTGCCAACTAAATTTTTTCAGGACATGACTGTATCAAGATTGAATGAGGAAGCTTTAGTTTTGTGGGAAAGTTACGATCAAAATAACAACAAATGGTTCTCTGCAGAGTTTAATCTGCCTAATCTTGCAATTAGAGGCAATGAAACAAAAGAAAAAATTTTTTTAAAAAAAATTTTAGATTTTGTAGCAAAAAAAAAACCAAAACTATTTGAAAATAATTCTGGAATAAATATTAAAACCAGGATGGATTTTAACCGAAACTGGGGACTTGGTTCCTCTGCAATCCTAATAAATAATTTATCAAATTATTTTGGGTTAGATTCATTTGAAGTTTCAGAAAATGTTACAAATAGCAGTGGTGCTGATATTGCATCAACAAAAATATCAAAACCAATAATTTTTTCTGTTAATGATAAAAAACCATGCTACAAAGAAGTGAATTTTAATCCGCCTTTCTCAAAAAATTTACTCTTTGTTTTTCTTAATAAAAAACAAAGTAGCGCAGAAGAGGTTGAAAAATTTAAAAAAATAAGAATTGAAGATGATGAAATTCGTTCAATTAGTATGATTACAAATCAGATTTTAAAGTGTAAAAAAATTGATGATTTTAACTATTTAATTGAAAAACACGAATCAATTATTTCTAATAAAATAAAGAAGGAGACAGTAAAGAATTTATTTTTCAAAGATTTTAATGGATCTGTAAAAAGTTTGGGTGCTTGGGGAGGTGATTTTGTGCTTGCTTGTGGACAAAATAACCTTAAAAATTATTTTAAAAAAAAGGGGTTTGATATTTCATATAGTTTTAATGAGATGATAAAATAATACTAAAAAAAAAGTTTGGCACGATTCATGTATTTTAATAAATACAGAAAGTAATAATATTTTTTGGTTAGTTGTTGTTTTAAAATGCTCGCACAATCTCAAATGTGCGAGCATTTTTCTTTTTAGTCACTCACAACAGTTCTAAAACCAGTATGCAACGAACTTGAATCAGGGGTAGTTTTCATCCTTGCAGAATTTCTGTATCCACTGCAATAAGAATCATTACATAAGAAACTCCCCCCCCTTATAACTTTTTTTTCACTAAATGGCTCCATAGGATCATAACTAGATTCAGGTCCTTTTGGATCTTTTATATTTTTATCAGCAATCATTGAGTAATAATTTGAATGATACCAATCTGAGCACCATTCCCAAACATTACCTGCAAGATCATAAATACCATAATCGTTCGGGGAAAACGAACCTACTGGAGCAGAATAATAGAATTTATCTTTAGTAGTATTTAAAGAAGGGAAATTTCCATTCCAACTATTGGCCTTAAATTGATTTTCTTCAATCCCCTCATTACCCCAACTATATTTTGTATTTTTTTTTCCTGATCTAATTGCATATTCAAACTCAGCTTCGGTGGGCAATCTTTTTCCTGACCAATTACAATATGCAACTGCATCTTCCCAACTTACATGAACAACTGGATAATCATCTTTATTTAAAATATCACTTCCTGGACCAAAAGGTTGTTTCCAATTGGCATTTCTTACTAGGGACCACCAATTACTATAATTTTGTAAATTATCAGTTTTAATCTCTTTAAAGACAAGTGATGCAGGTTCCAATAAACTATCGTGAGGTTTTGGTGTGCCCGGAGGAACAAATTCTTTAATTTCATCCCAGTTTATCATCCTTTCAGCAGTAGTAACATATCCTGTTTCATCAACAAATTTTTTAAATTGTTTATTAGTTACTTCACTTATATCCATCCAAAAAGAACTCACTTCAACAACGTGAGAGGGGAATTCATCCTCTCTGGATTCATCATCGCCCGCTCCCATTAAAAAAGTACCACCTTTAATAAAAACCATTCCATCCTTAGAAACTTGATTTGTCTTTAATTCTTTCTTGCAAGAAATAAAAAATACTAATGTTAGAAATAAACAAGATATAATTTTGAAATTCATTGATTAAATTTAACAAAACATTATCTAAATTATTTTCTAAAAGTTTAGATTTTAATTTAAGTATTATTATTTTGACAAGTAATTAAGTTGAAAGATAAAAACAAACTGTACTGGAAAAAGAACCTAAACTATTTAATAGTTCTGCTATCAATTTGGTTTATTGTTTCATTTGGATTTGGAATATTACTTGTCAATCAGCTAAACTTAATTGAATTTTTTGGTTTTAAATTAGGTTTTTGGTTTGCTCAACAAGGTTCAATTTACACTTTTGTAATACTCATTTTTATTTATATCTATTTGATGAATAAGCTTGATAAAGAGTTTAAATCTTAACATCTTATATGACACTTCAGCTATCAATATGGATAATTATTGGGCTTACTTTCGCTTTATATATTGGAATTGCGATATGGTCGAAAACTAACTCGACAAGTGAGTTCTACATTGCGGGAAAAGGAGTGAATCCAATCGCTAACGGTATGGCAACAGCCGCTGATTGGATGAGTGCAGCATCATTCATTTCAATGGCAGGAATCATCTCATTTGTTGGCTACGATGGTTCAGTTTATTTGATGGGTTGGACAGGTGGTTACGTTTTACTTGCTCTATTGCTAGCACCTTATTTAAGAAAATTTGGAAAATTTACAGTTCCTGATTTTATTGGTGATCGCTATTATTCAAATGCTGCAAGAACTGTTGCAATTTTTTGTGCTCTTGTTGTCTCATTCACTTATGTAGCTGGTCAAATGAGAGGGGTTGGTATTGTCTTTTCAAGATATCTAGAGGTTGATATAAACAATGGAGTTTTTATCGGAATGGGTATTGTTCTGTTTTATGCAATTTTGGGTGGTATGAAAGGAATAACCTATACACAAGTTGCTCAATATTGTGTGTTAATTTTTGCATTCATGGTACCCGCAATTTTTATATCAATACAAATGACTGGAAATCCAATTCCTCAACTTGGTTTTGGATCTGAAACGCAAGATGGAGTTTATCTCCTCGATAAGTTAAATGGATTACATAAAGAATTAGGTTTTAGTGAATATACATCGGGTGAAAAGTCAAAAATTGATGTATTTTTTATAACTGCTGCGTTAATGATTGGGACTGCTGGTTTACCTCATGTAATAGTTAGATTTTTTACTGTAAAAAAAGTTAGTGATGCAAGAAAATCTGCTGGATGGGCTCTTTTATTTATTGCTATACTTTATACAACAGCTCCTGCAATTGCAGTTTTTGCCAGAACAAATTTAATTGAAACTGTTTCAGATAAAAATTATTCTGATATGCCATCTTGGTTTAAAAAGTGGGAAGAAACGGAACTTTTAAAGTTTAATGACAAAAATGAAGATGGTACTATTCAATATTTAGGAGATGAGAAATTAAATGAGTTAACCATTGATAAAGATATTATGGTAATGGCAAATCCAGAAATTGCTCAGTTACCAAATTGGGTGATTGCATTACTTGCAGCAGGTGCTTTAGCAGCAGCTCTTTCTACAGCAGCTGGGCTACTATTGGTTATTTCATCATCAATTTCCCACGACTTGATAAAAAAAATTATAAGCCCAAAACTAGTGAGAAGAAAAATTTTAAAAGAGGATATTTCAGAGAAAGGAGAATTAATTGCAGCTAGAATATCAGCTTTTTTTGCAGTTCTTCTAGCGGGTTACTTTGGCATAAATCCGCCTGATTTTGTTGCTGCTACAGTTGCGCTTGCATTTGGTTTAGCGGCAGCTTCTTTTTTTCCGGCAATTGTATTGGGAATTTTTTACAAAAGAATGAATAAAGAAGGAGCAATAAGTGGAATGATAGTTGGAATTTCCTCAATGCTATATTACATGTTAAAATTTAAGTTTGGATGGTTTGGAGGTGGTAATCAAGAAGATTGGTTTATAGGCGTTTCACCTGAGGGTTTTGGTACAATAGCGATGATCTTAAACTTTTTTGTCTCAATTTTAGTATCCAGTTTAACAAAAGAACCACCAAATCAAATTAAAAAACTTGTTGAAAATTTAAGAACACCCGATGAATAAATTGATTTTAATTATCAGATTTTCGATTGTTTTTTTGGCTATCAATATTAATTCTCAAGAAACTTTTGTAGAATATTCTCAGAAAATACCCGGCACTAGTGTAACTATAGAAATGGTAGCAATCCCTGGTGGAGAATTTAAAATGGGGAGTCCTATTAATGAAAAAAATAGGTTAGCTGATGAAGGACCCCAAAGAAAAGTTGTTGTTGATTCTTTTTGGATGGCCAAATATGAGACAACCTGGAATTTGTTTCAACTCTACATGGATCGAGAAATTGATAAAAATCAAATTAGAAATGTGAATAATGAGGTTGATGTTGATGTGGATGGAGTAAGTTCAGCCACTACGCCATATGTTGAAATGAGTTTTGGGATGGGTACAGATGGTTATCCTGCAATTTCAATGACACAACTTTCTGCATCAAAATTCTGTGAATGGTTATCTGCAATGACAGGTAACTATTACCGACTTCCAACAGAAGCCGAATGGGAATATGCCTGCAGAGCAGGTTCTGTTGGTCCATATCATTTTGATGAAAAATCAGAGAGTCTGGATGAATATGCTTGGTATAGTAAAAATAGTGGTGGTAAATATCAAAAAGTTGGAACAAAAAAGCCGAATAATTTTGGGTTATATGATATGCACGGAAATGTATCTGAATGGACACTGGATCAGTATAATTCAAAAGCATACTTAAATCAATCCGATACTATTTTATATAACCCTTACAATTATGCAATGAAACTATATCCGAGAGTAGTTAAAGGAGGTTCATTTATGAATCCGGATTACAGACTCAGAAGTGCTACAAGGTTTTCATCGAATAAAGAGTGGAAAAAACAAGATCCACAAATCCCAAGAAGTAGGTGGTGGCATACAGATGCTCAATTCTTAGGTTTTAGAATCGTAAGACCATTGGAAACACCAAATGAAGAAGATAAAATTAAGTATTGGATTAATTAAAATTCACTAAATTAAGGGGATGTTTCGCAGAAGATCCTTTTTAAAAAGTTCATCGCTAATTGCCGGAGGTTTTGTACTCCCAAAACTAACTTTTAAATCAAAAAAACCTAATCAAAAGAAACTCAAGATCGCTGTTGTTGGTTGTGGAGGTAGAGGAACTGGAGCTGCTGTTCAAGCTTTAAAAGCCGATAATAATGTCGAACTCGTTGCTCTGGCGGATGCTTTTAGAGATCGCTTGGATATAAGCCTAAATGCAATAAAAGATGAGTTCGGCAGTGAAATGAAAATCAATATCAAAGAAAAAAATAAGTTTGTTGGTTTCAATGCGTATAAAAAAGCAATTGATAAATCTGATGTAGTTATCTTGGCAAGTCCACCTGGATTTAGACCTGCTCATTTTGAGTATGCAATAAATAAAAACAAACATGTATTTATGGAAAAGCCTGTTGCAACAGATGCTAATGGTGTTCGGCAAGTTTTAAATTCTGCTAGAATAGCAAAAGAAAAAAATTTGAATGTTGTGGTTGGTTTGCAAAGGCGTTATCAAAAAAGTTATTTAAGTGCAAAAAAACAAATTGATCGCGGTATTATTGGAAAGATAATTTCTGCTCATGTTAGGTGGAATAGTGCAGGAGTCTGGGTTAAAGAAAGAGAAATAAATCAAACTGAAATGGAGTATCAGATGAGAAACTGGTATTATTTTAATTGGCTTTGCGGTGATCACATATGTGAACAACACATTCATAATTTAGATGTGGCAAATTGGTTTTTAAATGAATACCCTCAAACGGCACAAGGAATGGGTGGACGAGAAATTAGAACAGATAAGAAGTTTGGGGAAATATTCGATCATCATTATGTTGAATTCAAATACAAAAGTGGTGCGATAGTTTCTAGTCAATGTAGGCATCAGCCAAATACACACAGACAAGTTAATGAAACAATTATTGGAACAAAAGGAGTTTTAGAAATAAGTGGAAATGGGAACGCCATAATAAAAAGCCACAATGGTGATACATTATTTGAGTACAATCAAAGGGGTGATGAAAGTCCCTACCAAATTGAACATAATGAATTGTTCAAAACTATAAGAAATGGAAATTATATTAATGATGGAGAAAACGGAGCAAAAGCGACATTAACATCCATCATGGGAAGAATGGCTACGTATACAGGAAAAGTTATTCATTGGGACGATGCAATGAATGCAGATGACAACATGATTCCTAAGGATTTAAGTTGGAATTCAAATCCGCCTACACTTCCCGATTCTAATGGAATCTATAAAATACCCAAACCGGGTTCTTACTAATCAATTATTTTGAGATATTTCTTTAAATTAATACTCATAGTTCTTTTTACATATTCATGTGAAACAATTGATGAGATTGAGAATAATCAAATTGAAATTTCATATCCAGTAGATTATTTATTTAATCACGACGGAATTAATAGGAATTACACGCTTTATAAACCCAACAATCTTCGAGAAGGTGCACCACTCATTTTTGTATTACATGGATATGGAAGTAATTCTAAAAATATCATGAGATACTCTCAAATGAATGATATTGCTAACAGAAATGGGTTTGCAGTTTGTTATCCTCAAGGTTCTGTAAATTATTACACCAATAGTACACACTGGAATGCAAACCTTAAACAAATGAGTAATGTAAATGATGCTGACTTCTTATCAAAACTTGCAACTTTTTTGCAGGGTGAACATGATTTGAGTAAAGAAAATACATTTGTAGGTGGAATGTCTAATGGAGGATTTATGAGTTATACACTAGCCTGTAACAAATCAAATATTTTTAATGGAATTGCGAGTGTCACAGGCACAATGAGTGGTTATGATTGGGGAAATTGTAACCCAGATAAACCCATACCTATATTGCAGATTTCAGGAACCGTTGATTATGTCGTCCCCATGGATGGATCAATGTCAACCGCTGGAGGTTGGGGTGGTGCACCTGAAATAAATAAAATAATTGAATATTGGTCAGATTTAAATTCATGTGATAAAAAAGAGATCGTACAAATTGCAAATGTTAATCAAAATGATAATTCATATGTTATATTAGAAAAAAACTATAATGAGAACCAATCGAATGAAGTATGGCTATATACTATTCATGGTGGTGGACATACTTGGCCAGGTGCATGGGGAAATATGGACATAAGTGCCAGTGAAGAAATTTGGTCTTTTTTTAAAAAACATCTTAAGTAAATGGGAAATTTAAATAGGAGAAAATTTATAAAAACATCATCACTAGGGGCAATAGCAACTTCTACATTAAGTATTAATTGTCAAAACAACCTTAATCAATCTAATAAGGGTAAATATCTAGGAGGATTTAAAGTTAATCCTATTTCAAATATCAGAGCTGCATTTATTGGTCTTAATAGAGGAGGAACTCATTTAAGAAATTTTGCTTCTCTAAAAAATACGGAGGTTGTTGGTCTTTGTGATATATATGAATCGACTTTAAAAAGAGAACTAGAAAGGTTATATCAAATTACAGATAACTTAAAAAATCTTAAAAACTATTGGGGATCGAAAAAAGAGTGGATGAAAATGATTGATGAGGTTAAACCTGATATTGTTTTCATTTCTACTGATTGGGAAAGTCACACACCAATGATTAAAGAATGTATTAAAAAGGGTTGTCACGTATTTTGCGAGGTTCCTTTCTCATTAGAACTAAATGAACTGTGGGAAATAGTTAATATTTCTGAAAAATATCAGAAACACTGTATGATGCTTGAAAATGTAAATTATGGTCGCGATGAATTGATGTTTTTAAATATGTGCAGAAAAGGAGTTATTGGAGAATTATTACATGGAGAGGCTGCCTACATTCATGACCTCCGCTGGCAAATGGATCAGGACAAAACCAGGATGGGATCGTGGAGAACAGATTTTTACAGAGAAAAAAATGGCAATATATATCCAACACATGGTCTAGGTCCTGTCGCACAATACATGAATCTATGTAGATCAGAAGATAATTTTCATAAAATTGTTTCATACTCTAGTCCTGCTTTAGGCAGAAACCAATATTCAAAAGAAAATTTGAATGATAGTAACCCTTGGAAATATATTTCTTTTGAAAATGGAGATATCAATAACTCTATAATCAAGACAAAACTTGGAAGAACAATATTGGTGCAGTGGGATGAAACAAGTCCTAGACCATATACCAGATTAAACTTAATTCAAGGGACTAGAGGAATCCTTGCAGGTTTCCCAACTCGAGTTGCACTTGAGAATGGTTTTGAGGATATCACCAAAGACCATCACAGTTGGATTCAAAATGATGATTTAATAAGATTATATGAGAAATACGATCACCCACTCTATAAAAAATTAAATGAAAGAACTGCAAAAAGTGGGCATGGAGGCATGGACGGAATCATGATGTATCGCATTGTGGAATGTTTACAAAAAGGATTACCTCTCGATCAAAATGTTTATGAGGGATGTTTTTGGTCTGCAGTAGCTCCACTATCAAAACAATCAATTTTGGATGATGGAAAACCACAAGAATTTCCTGATTTTACGAGGGGAAGTTGGAAAGAAACAGAGGAATTGGGAATTGTTATATAATAAAAAAGCTCTCCAGTAGGAAAGCTCTTCATTGGTCTCTACAAATTCTCAATATGAGAATTCACAACAGAACAAATTTACAATTAATTTTTTAAAGGTTGGTTGTTTAGGTATATTTACCATCGATTTATAGAGTATGATAACTATAAAAAGTTTAGACAAAACCCATTCATCTGATGTTGTCAAAATACTAATTGATTCTTTTAGCAACAACTATGACAGAGAAATCAATGATTCGATTTTCTCAAGTGATGAAGTTGAGGGGATAGTTGCGTTAGAAAACGAAATTGTAGTAGGTTATGCATCTATTCACTACCTAAAAAAAATTACAAGAAAGAGTGGAGTAATAGAAGATGTAGTTGTGAAAGAAAATCAAAGGGGAAAGGGCATTGGTAAACTTTTAGTAAAAAATCTGATAGAAAAAGCTAAACAAAATAATTGTGATAAAATTATTTTGAGCTCAAGTGAAAAAAATCTTAAATTTTATGAAAAATTAGGGTTCAAAAAAAATGAATTTGAAATGATCATGAGGATTTAATTATGTGTGGTATAGTTGGATATATTGGAGAAAAACCGACCAAAAATTTTATAATTAATGGTTTAAAAAAACTTGAATACAGAGGATATGACTCAGCAGGTGCTTTTTTGTTTAATTCTAAAAGTTATTTGAAAAAATGTAAAGGAAAGGTTGCTGATTTAGAAAAGAAAATGGATGGTGATAATTTGAGCACTTATACAATTGGTATGGGTCACACCAGATGGGCTACACATGGCATACCAAATACCATAAACTCACACCCCCATATCTCAAACAGTGGAAAAATATTTATTGTTCACAATGGTATAATTGAAAATTATGCCTCAATAAAACAAATCTTAATTGAAAAAGGATACACTTTTAAATCTGAAACTGATACTGAAGTATTAGTTAATTTAATTGAAGAAGTAAAAAAAAGTAATCCAAAATTGAAAATTGGTCAAGCTACTCAAATTGCACTCAATCAAGTTGTTGGCGCTTTTGCAATTGTAGTTTTTGATAAAGATTCACCGAATGAACTTGTAGTAGCTAAACTAGGAAGTCCTCTTTCTATTGGACTGAAAGGGAAAGAATTTTTCGTTGGTTCTGATCCATCACCATTTATCAAAGAAACAAATCGTTGCCTTTACTTAAACGATTATGAACTTGCAATTTTGAGTAGAAAAAAAGGTCTTACACTCCGAGATTTTAGAACAAATAGGGTAAAAGATCAAAAAATTGAAAAATTAAAACTACAAATTGAGCAGGTAGAAAAAGGTGGATTCAAACACTTTATGCTAAAAGAAATCTTTGAACAACCAAAATGCATCAATGATTCCTTGCGAGGGAGAATTTTTTCAAATCCACCAAAAATTAAAATATCCTCAGTAGAAGAGTATTGGGAAAAATTTAAGAAAAGTAACAGATTAATATTTATTTCTTGTGGAACTTCTTGGCATGCAAGCTTGCTTGGTGAATATTACTTTGAAGAATTAGCTAGAATTCCTGTTGAAGTTGAATATGCATCTGAATTTAGATATAGAAATCCAATAATATATAAAGATGATATTGTTATACCTGTTTCTCAATCAGGAGAAACAGCTGATACAATAGCTGCACTTAAATTAGCCAAAGAATTAAATGCCTTTATATATGGAATTTGTAACGTTGTAGGGTCTTCAATTGCGAGAGAAACACATACCGGTATTTACACTCATGCTGGACCTGAGATTGGAGTTGCTTCTACAAAAGCATTCACTTGTCAAGCTGTTACAATGTTGATTATTGCAACTGAAATTGGATATAAGTTAAAGAAAGTCACAAAAACCCAATACAGTGAAATCATTGAAGGAGTTCAAAATCTGTCGGATCATGTCAAAAAGATTTTAAAAAAATCTAATAAAATTGAAGAAATCGCAAAAAATTACTCAAAATCTAAGAACTTTTTGTACCTGGGTAGAGGATATAATTTTCCCGTAGCACTTGAGGGTGCTCTAAAGTTAAAAGAGATTTCATATATCCATGCAGAAGGTTATCCTGCTGCTGAAATGAAACATGGTCCAATTGCATTGATTGATAAAAATATGCCAGTAGTTGTGGTTGCCACTAAAAAAGGGAACTACAAGAAAATTGTGAGTAATGTAATGGAAATAAAAGCTAGGGGTGGGAAAGTAATTTCAGTGGTCACAGAAGGTGATAAGGAAATAAAGAAAATTTCTGATGATGTTATAGAAATTCCTGAGTCCAATGAATTAATTAGTCCTATACTTGCAAACATTCCATTGCAACTACTTTCATATTATATAGCGGATTTCAAAGGATGCAGTATTGATCAACCAAGAAACTTAGCCAAATCTGTCACGGT
>Ga0160422_10002387_pt1 | contig 11764 bp, 10 predicted proteins | sample Fk160mmetaG_FD_108192 | JGI IMG/M metagenome (GOLD analysis project Ga0160422, IMG submission 108192) | Marine microbial communities from the Central Pacific Ocean - Fk160115 60m metaG | ecosystem: Environmental > Aquatic > Marine > Oceanic > Photic zone | place: The Central Pacific Ocean... | reverse complement strand
CTTGATGCGCTTTGTGCGACAGGGGTAAGGGTTCGTCGATGGCGGAACGAAATTCCTGAGGAATTTCAAGAAAGGCTTCGAATTTCAGCCAACGACCTTGACGCAACTGCGCTTGGGATTCTCGAGGCTTCTCACGAGCGTTTTCCTCCGAAAACCCGCATTGAGCGAGAGGAGGAAACAGACCGGTACGACCGACCGCCCGAAGGCAGATCGGTCAACGGGGTTTTCATCATGCAGAAGGATGCCAGAATTTCCCTGATGGAATCGGCTTACCAATGGATTGATCTCGATCCTTTTGGCTCACCTGTTTCGTTTTTGGATGCGGCCATCCAAGGGTTATCCAGGACCGCTTTCATCGAGGTAACCGCCACCGACACGGCTGCTTTAACGGGGTCAAGTCATTCCTCAGGACAACGAAGGTATGGCGCAAAGGGCATCGTTGACAGTTATGCTCATGACGATGCTGTGCGGGTCCTTCTCGGCCTTATTGCCACGACAGCTGCGCGACACGACCGTTGCATTGAACCCGTTCTTGCCTTGTTTGACGGGCACCATGTCCGAGTCAGCGTCAAAGTCCGCAGAAGCCGTGATGGTGCCTCGGAGGTGTTGAAGTCGATGGGATGGCGGGTAAGACTGGAAAACGGAAGTTACCGATTTGTTCACCACCCGGAGCCAAAGCAACTGGAGGTGGCAAGCGGCCCGCTCTGGATCGGCCCACTTTGGGATGCTCAAATCGCAGGAAGGATGACCGAAGCGTTTGCGATTGAGACGTGTTTTCCATCGGAAGAACGTCTCGTTGAGTACCGACAGGCGGGCCTAAAGTGGAGCGAAGCGGATACCGAATACGCCCAACGTGAACTTCGCAGGAGCGTGCGCTACATCGCTGATGCGGCCGACCTCATGAGCCGAGACCATGTCCTCTATCACATGGACGATCTGCCAAACATGGCCGGCACGGGCCAGGTCCCGAAGATGGAAACCCTGCTCAACGGCCTCCAGGAAGCGGGGTTTGCCGCAGCAAGAATACCGGATATCGATCCGTTTTTTGTCACCGATGCTCCGCATGAACGCGTCTTAGGGGTTGTAAGGACGGCGGCGGAAAAGAAACCGTCAGCCGAATGACGGATCGATGTCCGTCGTGTTTTCAGGTTCTGGAGCCGGCAGCATTTGCGAAGCGTTCTCAATGATGTCGCGAACGCTGTCCTCGATGGACCGGGCGTTTTCCAACAACTCGGTCAAAGGTATTTCCATGCCGGTCAAATCGCTCACCGCCTCCACAGCAAGTGCCGCTGCACGGGCGTCAGGGTACATCGGGCTGGCTTCTGATAGCAAAGCCGTGATGTCGATGCCAAGACGGTCCCCCTCGCTCAACAGAAAGCCGGTGATGCCGGAAACAACGCCCTGTTGAATTGGTTCAATGTCGAGTCGCTTCAACCGTTCTCTAGCCGCCAAAATGGAACCGACACCGTACAAATCGCCCGACGTGAGTTCTTTTTCGGGCCGAGTGATACCGTCAATGATGATCAGCCGGTCAAACCCACCTTTCGTGAACCACTCGAGCACCGTGGTGGCGAAGGGGATGTCTGTTTCGTTGCCAAATTGAATTTCAGATGTAAACACACCAATGCCATCGCCCTGATAGACGCGCACGGGGTGCTTCGGAACCTCGTCGTGAATGAGAGCAACCGCTGGGAAATCCTTGTGCATGACGGTGCCCAACTGACGCAGGGCCAGCATTTTGATGATGTGGGAGGTCGCGATGACGCCCACCATTCCTGCGGTGGTGAACCCGCACACAGCCACACCGCCCGTTCGCGGGTCTGCATCCTGATGCAACACGAGCGAATACGATTGCAAGTTTGCGTCCATGCGGTTCATCTCCAGTTGCCCTCGTTCAAAACTGTAAACAGGCTCCTTGTTGTTCATTCTTCCCAGACGGCCCAGTCTTCCCAACCTTCTTCGCGGTACCACCAGGTTTCATCTTCGTCCTGCCACCATTCCGTGCCGTTTTCGTCAACCGTGATGCCATCGTCTTCTTCTGAAGCCTCCTCTTCCCATGCCTCTTCTTCCGTTGCTTCGTCGGTTGTGGTGTCTTCAGCCGTCGCTCCAAACTCAAAAGCATCAGCGCTGCTGCCGAGGGTTGGTGTGGCAGCGAGGCCCTCAGGTGCATCGGTATGAAGCGTTTTTCCGGCGTCTTTAAGCTCGTCTAGGGATTTTGAGGCGCTCAGGTTCACCTCGGGGTTTCGTCCTGTTGACGCCGGTGCTGAAAGGGCTTGTTCAAAGTAATCCTCGTCCTCATCGTCAAGGTCCTCATCGAAATCAACATCGCCCTGTCGACGCATGTAGAGTACACCTGCAATGCCGGCCACGATGGCGATCACCAGACCGATACCGACCAGAACCGGGGTCATGGCTCCAGATGTTTGGTCGGTTGGAAGCGGCTCATCATCAAGAACGGAGACTGGCATGGCACCGAGCGTCCAAACGAGTTCTCCTTCGGTGGTTGCCGTGGGCGTGGTCATACCGTCGCAACGTTCGGTTTCGTCATCCAAGCATGCGAAGGTGAACACGTACCCGACACCTTGGATGCCAGGGTACAAACCGTCGGATGGCCCGTTGCGAATCGGAGAGAATTCAACTTGAATCGAACCGTTTGCCGGAATCGTAAGCGGAGGCTCCGTGTCCGTTAGCCACGCTTCTACAAAACTCAGCGGGGGAGGGGTGGTTGGAATGACTTTCCACGAGAAACCAAGCGTGACGTCAAACGGGTTCGGATTGGTGATGGTGCAACTGATGCTGTCGTCCGTGCCGTTGTCCTCCCAAGCGTAGGTGGCGGTTCCGCATGTAACGGTTCCCGGTAATGTTTCATCTGGGAACACCGGTTCTGGTGTTTCGTTGGTTTCATTTGTCGTGTTGGTTTCGTTTTCTACCACAACGGGAGCAGAAGCAAAAGATGTGGAGACGAGCATGCCCGGCAGGTAGTAGACGGGTGGGTTGTCATCGAGGCGGACATGGAGGTGTCCATCGTAGGCAGCGACGCCGCTTATGCTCAATTCGGAGCCGATGTACTGGGCCGTTCCGTTGTCGACTTCGTTGCCGGCGGCATCGGTTGTCCTCCAATTGGCGTTCATGTTCGCAAGGAGGGCTTTTTGTGTGGGTTCTTCGGTATCAACGGCAACCAGGGTTTCGAACGCACCGTCTGGTGAAATCGGTACAAGGGGGTCTGGGGTCATGGAAACAACGACCGTACCAAAGGCGCTGTGCGTTGTGGTTATACCGAGAAGAGGTTGTTGCTGCTCATCACCATCGCTCCCGTTGTAGCTAACGGCAAGCGTCATGTTGCCAACCGCATCGATGGGCCCGAGCGAGGCCAATGCGTCCAGCGAGAGGAGGGCGTGGCCCGTTTGGTTGGTTGTCATATCAACCGAGAAAGTTTCATCTGAACCGTTGATGGTCAGCACCAGCGGCGCTTCAGGAATCGGAGAACCGTTCTGGTGAAGGAGAGCATGAACGTCCAATCCTTTGTTGCGCGCAAGGAGGATGGTCCCCTCAAACGCCCCTTGCGTGAAATCGGTGTAGGCGACCTCCAAGGTTGTGATGAGGCTGGTATCGTTTCTGGTGTAGACCGGGCCCAAAGCCGAGACGTTGGTTGAGGCGTTTCCGTATTCGTCCAACCCAATAGCGGCGACGTAGTAAGCCACCCCGTCGACCAGCGAAGAACCGTTGCTGTCTGTCTGGGCCACGATGGACGTGGCGTTGGCGTCCGCCATCAGCACCGTGGTGAGGCCGGCAACATCGGTAAACTCGTAGGGGAGGACGAAAAGGTGGTGCTGAACGATGGAAACATCACCAGACGTCCAATTGATTTGCATCGCGCCCCCGTTGTCCTCGGGCACGTCCATCGCCGTTAGGTTTGGAATGAAGGATTTGGGCGCCGGGTAGGGTATGGTCACCGAAAGCGGTGCTGAGAGGTTGCTCGTAACGCCAAATTCGTGAACGCTGATGACCCAGTACGTCCACGATTGTCCCGGTTGAACGTTGGTGTCCATAGAATTGTTGGCGAAGGTGTTCGTGTAGGGGTTTTGGATGTCAACCGGTTGACCGGTCGGCGATCTGTATACGACAAAGTCAAGCAAATCGCTGCCAAAATCGGTGATGGGTTGCCAATCGAAAACCACGAGTCCAGGGTCAAGGTCCGTCAGCTTCAGGACAGGTGTTGGCGGTAGCGCAATGTTTGGTGCCCCGTCGCTGTACGTGATGACGGGGTTGTTGAGCACAAAACTCCCGTTTCTGGTGGTCATGAAGTCCAGAGAGACGTTGAACTTCCCGTTTCCAGGCGTCATCTGCTGGTTCAGAACATTGCTGAGGTTCGCCGTAATGCTCGGGTTGTTGCTCACGACGAAGTTGGCAGTATAATCAACCTCGAGGTTGCTGAAGGTGAACGTTCCCTTCGTGATGGACGACATCGTGAGGTTGACCGGCGACATCTGAATACCGTAGGCGTCGGTGGTGTAAGGCAGGCCGGGCGTCAGGACGTTCAACGTCGATGTGAAGTTGCCCGATGTGTCCTGAACGGTGAGCATGGACAGACCGTTGCTGCCGTTTCCTGCATAACCTTCGCCGCTCACGTCGTTTACGCCGTCCTTGTCAAGGTCAAAGCCAACCCGGTGGTGGGCAGAGATGAATATGCCCTGCTGCGCGCCTTCGCCAGCCAGAATAAGTTGCTCGATAGAGCCATCGCCGTCCATGTCGCCGAAATGGATGTCCCTCGGCGAGGTGTAGGGTTCCAGAACAATGCTTGCAGAGCCAATGTAGTTGTCGTTGTTCCCCGAGCTCCCAAACGGATAAGCGGTCACGTCTCCCGTGGGCGTCAACGGGTTTCCATCGACCGTTCCGGAATCCGGGACCAACCAGTGAGCGGCACCGTCCAAGTCATAGTCAAGTATGGTCGTGTTTTTGAGGTCCAAAATTGCGTAGTTGTAGTTGTCCCCATCCCAGCCCTGAACGCCCTGATTCTCAATGGACCGGAATCCAGTGGCGGTTGAGGCCAAGATATCGAGGTCTTGATCGCCGTCAAAATCTCCTACGATGGAATCTTGCGAGACACCCGAAATGCTCCCAGCAAGCAACACAATGCTGTTCTGGCTCGCCGACCAAATCAATCGATAGGCATCGCCAGTGTTTCTGGCAGCGACGAGGCTTGGGTTGTTCATGACCCCGTCAAACCTGGCCAGATGCATGTGCGAGAGAGAGACCGCTGTTGCCGAGCCCGATGGGATAACGGTCGTGCTGTCCAGGTTCCGAAACGTGTTGATGCGCGAATCGTAATAATCGACGTGGACTTTACCACCCGAACGAATGGACACCATGTCGTCAAAACCGTCGCCATCAAAGTCGTCAAAGTCGAGATCGATGACGCTTGTTGGGTGCGTGTAGTTGAACTGCGGGAAGAAGCCTCCTGTGGTGCTGTTGGTGAAGTGAATGCAAAGCTTGTCATCGGCAGGAGCGTAGCCGACAACGTCGTCGTAATTGTCGCCATCGATGTCGGCCAGGTGCATTCGGGTGGCGTTCGCACACGTGACTTGCCAAGGCGACATCGTGATGCCCGAGGCGTTGGAGTAGGTGACGATTCGGAAAGCGGTTGCTGTGGTGTTGGTCGGTGATGTTGCGTTCCCGCCCTGAACGGTTGCGGCGCGAGAGAGCAGGGCAAAATCAACCTTGGAATCGTTGTTGACATCGCCTTTGGCGACGTCGTCAATGTAGCCTGTTTGGAAGAACCCTCCAGAAAGCGTTGGCGAAAAACCGACTTCCAAGGCAGTGCTCGAGGCGACCGCGGCTGTTGGTAGATAGAAGGAGGGTGAATTTGGATTGGAGTTGGCGCCCTGGTTCGGGTCGATAAACAGGGTCTCAGTGGCGTTGCCGGAAGCAAACACGGTCTGTTGTCCAAAATCACCATACCCCGTGCTGTTGAACGACCATTCCGGAACGCCGTCTTGGTTGGCGTCGATTTCCAAGACACCGGGCGATGAGCCTGCAGCCCCTGGTTTGACGAAGAAAAGTGCGGAATTGACGGTCGTGTTTCGCTCCAATTCAAAGCCTATGGGGGTGTATTGGCCGCCTGAAACGGTGACGGTGTGCTCTGCGGTTCCTGTCGAGAAGGTCGTGATGGTCCCTCCTTGTGCTTGAGCAAACATCACGGACCACGCCGGCGCTACGAACAAGAAAACGAAGAGAAAACCGAGGAAATGCCGGCGTATCATGCTGAGGCCTCGTGTGTCTGTGCCGACCACCGGGTTATGTCGGTTTCGCCTGTGCGAACCGTCGTTTCTGGGCAAAAATGTATTTTTTTTCTCAACATAATGTTATGAAGGACCAGAAAGCATTCACCGGTGAGGGCGTGGATATTGAGGCTCACGATTCAAGCAGGCGATGTGGAGATAGACCTGAAAGGGGCTGCTATCCAAATCGACGAACAAATGGTGCACACAAAGGCAGAACACACCTGGACCGTGCTCCTTGAACGCATCAGAGAAGCGAGAGAAAGCGCCATGGAAGCTGCCGTAGCTGCTGCGCGAGAAGCCGGCCTGCCAGAGCGAGGCTCGGCATTCCGAGCCCTCTTGGAGAACTGCGCCCTCACCCGAAAGCCCGACCAGGTTCTTGGGGCCATTCATTACCTCAGGGATGTTGAAGGCATCAGCGACAGTCCACCTCGGGTCGTCAACGACCTGTTTACCGACGCAGGCATTGAACCGCCCGGCAACCTCTCTCTCTACCTCAACCGACTCAAGGAACGAAACTTCCTCATGGTTCCCAACGGCAAAGACGACAAAAACCGATTCGCAATCCTTACACCAGAAGGCCAAGCTCACCTCGACAAGCGCTCCAACGCTTGAGGTGAAAACATGGTCATGTCGGGCGGTGGACAAGGCGACCCTCGTGACGATGAAACGACGGCTGAAGAAGCCGTGGTAGTTGACTATTCGTTCCAAAACCACAGCGAGACCATTCTTCGTAAGGGCAGGCACTCCGGGTCAAATTTCCGGCGGACAATCTTTGACCGAGCCGACTTAACCGAAGGCGACTTCACGTATTGCGACTTTCGTCGGGCATCGATGGTTGAGGCCGATCTGATGAAGTCGGCCTTTGACAACTCCGATTTCCGCGGGGCCGACCTGCGCAAAGCCCGACTTAACCTCTCCAACTTTCGAAACTGCCAGTTTGGAGGCGCCGATCTCAGGGGTATCCGTGGGAAATACGCCATATGGCAAGGCAGCGATTGGTGGAACGCCGTCATGGATGACGATTTGAGAAAAGCCTTGGCAAAGAAATGGCCACAGCCTGAAGCCTGATCACTCAGACTCTTCATCAACGACCAAGCGTAACGGTTGAAGCGCCATCCGAGCACGAAGGTTGAGCAAAGGCAAAGCAGCCACGCCCAAGCAGAGTCCCATCGTTGCGCCACAAATGTAGACCCACGCCTCGTAGGTGGTGACCACCGCCTCTTGCATGTGCGCCCGTGCCGACTCACGCACCATCAGGCTCGCCCCGACGCCCCCAACCAGACCAATGAGCGCCCCTCCCGTGGAGAGGTAGGCACCGATGCGGCGAAGTCTCAACAGGAAAAGAGCGCCCACAAACAACATGGTGCCGGAGGTTAGCAACGAAACGGCTCGTATCAGGAAAGCGCTGTCATCACGGGCTTCGGCCTCAAACGTACGGAAATCCTCGCCCGTGGTTGGCTCACCGCCCTGCGCATTGGGTGTGGCCAGCAGCGTGTCGACCTGCTCTTCACTCAGTCCAAAACGGTGGGCCTGCAAGTCTGCATACCCGTAGGTCAACACGATGAGCGAGCCCACCAAAAGCGCCCTGGCCACGTTCTTGACACCTTTTTTATCGGGACGCACATCAAACATAGACGCCCCGTTCATGACGACACCTCGGCTTCAAGGTGTCTTTCCATGCCTTCTCTGAGGTCAGCAGGAATCGGTTTCGGTTCCATCGAGTCCATATCGATGCATACCGTGGTTTGCGTGGATTGCCACACCAGAACGTCGTCCTGATTAAAAAATCGATAGCGCCAACCCAGCGATGTTTTGCCAATGTTGGTGAACGTGATGTGGGCATCAATGCGATCGCCGAAACGCAAGGGATGATGGAAAGATGCATCCACGCTCACAACAGGAAAACCGAGACGTCGGGTGTTGATGATGTAAGGGTAGGATTGGCCACAGATGTCTTCCCACACCGATTCGAAAAATCGGTGGGCAAGGTCAAAAATTCTGGGGTAGTAAGCGATGTTGGCCATATCGACCATCGCGAACTCCACGGTGCGCTCTTGCCTCAAGACCATGATGTGTCCAAATCAACACCGCCCATGAACCCTTGTGAAACAAGCGTGCAAGCACACCCTCGCGCTTATATCGGTGCGGTCGGTGGACCGAATCGGCCCTATAGTGTAGCTTGGATATCACAGAGGCTTGCGGAGCCTCGAACCCGTGTTCAAATCGCGGTGGGGCCGCCAACACCTGTCCTCAAGCGTGCGCACGCCGAAGAACTTGCTTGTCCAGCTGTCGAATGAGTTCGGTTTCCTCATCCTCCAACGGTTCATCGTAAAAAGAGTAAATGGCTTCTGGGTCGTAATTCTCGTGCGTGATGCGCGAGGCCAATGATTTAGCCAACGGCGGATAGTCTGTTGCAATTTTTCGCAGGAAAATAGGGTCGGCGTTCCAGTCGTTCGCATCCTTCAACCGCCCGGGGCAGGCCGAGAGGTGCTCAACCGTTTCAAAAAATCCTGACAAGGTGTAATGCCCTGTTGACTCTTTGTGGTGGTCTTGAAACAGAACGTTCCACCAGTATTGGCGAGGCTTTTGATACTCGATTCTGAACCCTTTGGTGAACGGCTGGCCAAAATCAAGGCGCCACCGCCATCCGTTTGTGCCGGAAAACGTGAAGGTGTCGCTGTCAAAGTCAAAGGCACCGTTGATGGTTTGACGAAAATGACGCCCCAGACTGTCCGAAAGGGGAGAGCGAGCGAGGCCGTAAATTTGGAACAGCGTTCGACGAAGGGGCCCGAGGCTTTCCTCTAGCCAAGTCACTTCATCGTTGAGAAGACCGAGGATATAGCCTGCAAACAAATCGTATGCAGGCATGTTCTTTTGCGGTTGAACCTGGACGCAGGCCGTCTGTGGCTCCTTCACCAAACCGTTCTTTGGGTGAACCTCAACAACGTCAAAGGAGTTGTAATCGAACGGGTTGACAAATTTAGCCATGAAGGAAGCGATGTCCACTCTGTAAATCGCCAAACGCCCCACAATCACGAGATGCTGCTCGTCATCGAGTTGCATGCGCTCTTCGTGCTTCTCGACAATGCCCATGACAAGGTGTGCGGCACGTTCGGCAGCGTTGGCGCAGTTCAACATCCGACCGAACATTTCAGCTCGCCGTAATTCCTGAACGGTGCTGTTTTGTTCTCCTTCGTTCCCTTCACCGTTTTGCCCGTAACCGCTCATGAGAGCCAATGCTGGTTGAGGATAGATAAACTTCTCAACGCCAGTCAAGAATGTCCCAGTTCTTGGCTTCAGCGTGTCGACGCAAGGAAGCCTCCGGACTTACGGCGATGGCGTGACCGCACAGGGACATGAACCAAGAATCGGCCAAAGTGTTGCCGTAGCCGTAGCATTTCGCAAGATCGTGCCCGTTGGTTTCGGCATCCCTCTGGACGACGGGTACCTTGCCTTTTCGTCTCGGTACGCTCCAACCGCGTTCAGAACCGGACAGCACCCCCTTTCGCTCGGGAGGACCGCAGCCGTAAACAGCGTCCATACCAAGGATTTCTGCCATCGCCTCTGCCATCGGCGCCACCGTTGCCGTGATGAGGACGAGGCGGTGGCCTTGTTGACGGTGCCATGCCAGTTTTTCCCACGCCTCGCTCGGCACGTGCTGCTTGAGTTTGTTCTCAGCCAGTTCGGTGGAATACCGTTCCAAAACGTCCCAAGACGCCAGCGAAAGGTGGCCTCGATTGCGCGCAGCATCGTAGAAGGCTCGCCCGGTCATGAGGTTGGTCAGAAAGCCGGTCGTCCACGCCAAGGTGCCCCACGGAATTCGCCACGGTCGGCGCCGAGCGAGGTGGGCTGTGAGGGTCTTCTCGCTGGAGGCGTTCAGCAGCGTCCCGTCCAGATCAAAGTACGCCGCAACGGTCCCTGCCATGATGGGTTCAAAACACCGAACCTACATGAGCGAACCGCATGAAAAGCGCCGAACGGAGGTTATTCTTTGCTTTCGGTGGAAGGGCCGTAAACCCGGCGACCGGCGCGATGGTCTTGCCACCACACCAGCGAGTGACGGAGGTGGCGAGTGATGAAGAAACCGACTTTCCGTGGTGTCAAGCCGTGGTTTCGCATTTTTTGGTCGTGATTGAGGCTTGCAACAATGGCCTGGGCTGAACAGCCCGGGTTGGCGTACACGAATTTTCGTACCTCGTTTGCCAGTCGCTCAAATCGTGCTTGTTTTTGGCTTCCCTTTCCGTGCTTGCGCAACATATTGCGAAAAATCTGCTTAAACCGTTATCAAAGATTCGCTGGGGGTTCAATCAAACCGAACGGGTTGGGTTGTCTTCCAGTTGGCCGTGGCCAATTTCTTTGCTTTCCCGTCGGCGATGATTGGGTGGATATCGTTTAGTCGGCCGTGCATGCCGTGGACTTGAAACTTGACGCGAAGTTCCGCCATGCGATCGCGCTGAAGAGCCTCGTCTTGTTCTTCATCGAGTTCAACGGTGGCCAGGGTTGTACCCTGATTTGCACAAGCAATGGTCAGCGTGTTACCTGCGTAACTCAAGGATGGACGGAAATCCCAATCATCGGGGTGATGCATCCAGACCGATATGTCAAGCGAGAGGGTGTCCCGTATGTTCACGCGCCCTATGTCCACCGTATCTACCATCGTGACCAGCCCGACCTAACGATTACCGATTGATACCCCTTTCGCTTTCACTCGCTCGTGGTGCTCATGGCAACCTCTGTGAGTGAAGGGCGCATGATCACCACTTCAACCGTCAACACCCAATCGTTGCCCGGGTCGGGGTCGATGTCGCCGATGAAGGCATCTGGGTCCGATTGCTGAGCGACAACCGTCCAAACCCAAGCGCCCTGCCCTTGACCGTTCTCTTTTGAATTGAGCAGCATGCTCAGCAGTTCTTCGGCAGAATCCGAGGTGTACATGCCGTCTTTCGCAGGCTGGTTGATGTTGTCTTCCTCCATTTCTGCACGAGCGGGTTCATTCGTTGAGTAGTTTCCTGGCTCGGTGGACACACGCCGTTTGTAATTGTCGTTAGGGATGCTGAGCGACAGCGTGAAGTTGTCATGTGGAGGAGCCACATCTTGGTCCAGTTCAAGCACTGCGGTGAACGACATAACTCGCCCCTCGTCTCCCGGCGTCATGTTTCCTGACCACGATTCACCTTGGTTCAGGTATTCATCCCACGACACCTCGTAACGTTCGGTGATCCATGTGACTTGGAAGGTTCTTGAGGTCACGTTGACTTCGAACGGTTCCACAGCGTAAGCACCTGCTGCGTCGTCAACCCGCAGGGCGCCATAAATCATGCCCGATGTTGACGTATCGAGGAGAACCGTGGGCGTCGTCTGGTCGGCATCGTTTCTCGGGTCGCCATCGCCGTCGGTGTCCTCAAGCGCATTCAAGTCCCACCGATAGGTGAGATCGTTGCCCTCTGGGTCAAAGGAAGCTGAGGCGTCAAGAAGGGCGGCAT
>Ga0160422_10002386_pt1 | contig 11767 bp, 9 predicted proteins | sample Fk160mmetaG_FD_108192 | JGI IMG/M metagenome (GOLD analysis project Ga0160422, IMG submission 108192) | Marine microbial communities from the Central Pacific Ocean - Fk160115 60m metaG | ecosystem: Environmental > Aquatic > Marine > Oceanic > Photic zone | place: The Central Pacific Ocean... | reverse complement strand
TAATAACTCAAAAGAATATAGTAAATTATCATTTCAAAGAGCAAGAGGAAGAGAACAATCTATTAAAAGATCTAATGATTTTAAATCTTTAGATAAATGGTTAAATGATTCTATTTATACTTATCATTATGTTTCTTTCTTAAAATTAAAATTAAATCTTCTTATCGATGGAAATGAGGTTTCTTTTTATGATTATGGTTGTGGTGATACATGGTTAAGTCAATATTTAGCAAATGAAAATAGTTTATTTTGCTTTGATAGCTTTGAAAAAATTCGTCATATCGCAAAAAGAAATTTAAGTAAATCTAAATATTCAAATACTATTTTCTCAAAAAATGATGATTTTTGGAATTCATATAAGAAAGATTCGAAATTAAAGGTTTTTATACTTCATAATGTGGCAGAATTTCTCAATGAAAAAGAACTTTCCTATATTCTAAATTTAATCACTGAAGGTAATCAAAAAATAATTTTATTATTTGTTTCATCCACTTATAGACGTTTTTCAATACATAATTTTACAACTTCTTTTTGGGGGGGATATAAAAAATATCAAGCCAGAATTGGCTCAAAAATTTTAGCGATAAACAACTTTAAAATAGAGGGAATGTTAAAAGATAATCAATTCAAAATTAACTATAGAGGTGGAGCTTATCTCATACCTTTAAAAATAATAAAAATTTTACCTACTTTTTTTTATAAATACCTTATACATGTCAAAGGATTTTTGTCTGCTTATCTTTCTAGAAGTTCTGTATATATATGTTCTAAGGATTAAAAAAAACTTTATGGAAAAAGCAAATAATCTATTTTGGATCGTTTTTTTGCTAGAATTGAAATTTATGTAGATTATAAATTAATTGGGCTAGAAATTATGAATATAAATAGAAATAATCTATATAAAATATTTATTAGTGTAAGATAATTAGGATGTGATGAAAACATTTTCAAATAAATAATAAATGTTAATGATTAAATTATTTAATAATTCAAGTTTTAGATATTTAATTTTATTATTATCAAAATTTACAAGTTTAAAATTGAAAATAAGGTTTATATCGGTCTCCCTAATGATGGTTATAAGCGCAATAACTGAATTATTTACAGTGGCAATGGTGTTACCTTTTTTAGTAATCTTATCAAATCCCAAAGAAGCTTATAACTATCAATTTATTAAAATATTTGCCAAGATTTTCAATATTAATAATCAACAAGATCTTATTTTACCAATAGCAATTGGATTTGTAATAATTTCAATACTTGCTGCTATTTTAAAAACAGCTACATATTATTTTAGTGGACAAACAGCTGCTGCTATTACATCCTATTGGGGCAAAAATACATTTAAGAAAATTCTTTATCAAGAATATGGTTTCCATTTAAATAATAATACAAATGATTTTATAGTTGATTTAACAACTCAATTAGATCAATGTGAGTTGGCTATTGAACTTTTTTATATAGTTATTTCTGGATCGATATTAATATTTGTAGTTTTAATAAGTACATTACTTTTAATCCCTAAAATAGCAATTTCAGCTTTTGTTTTTATAAGTATTGTTTATTTATTCTTTGCATATATAAGTAAAGAAAGATTACTAGTATATTCAAATAACTTAGCCTTTTTTTTAAGTAAGAGGCAAAAAGTTTTGGATGATGCCTTTACTGGCATTAAACAAATTCTTATAGATAGTTCACAAAATTTTTATATAAATTTATTTAATAAATATGATATCCCGCGAAGAAAAATTTCTCAAAAAAGTGTATTCATATCTTATTCTCCAAAATTTCTAATTGAAGGTTTTGGTTTGGCACTACTTGCAATAATCGGAATACTTTTTATGAAAAATGATCAAGGAGGTTTGACTATCGCAATACTAGGTACATTCGCTTTAGCGGCTCAAAAGTTAATGCCTGTTTTTCAGCAGATTTTTAATGCGAATGCAAGAATTAAGATATGTTCAAAGCCACTAAAATCTATCGTTAAAATTCTGAATTTTGATAATCCAGAAGAAAGGTATTTCAAACAAATAAAAAATGATCTTATTTTTGAGAAAGCTCTTATGAAAAGAGTTTACTTTAAATATTCATCTTCAAATGATTATTTTATAGAAGATCTCAACGTAGAGATAACTAGAAATCAGAAAATCGGTATTTTGGGTAAGTCTGGATCTGGGAAATCTACATTTGCAGATATTTTGATGGGATTACACAAACCAAATCTCGGAAATATATTTGTAAATGAAATTAATATTAATGAAAATAAAAATAAAGATTTTGTTTATTATTGGCGTCAAATAATCTCAACTGTTCCTCAAGAAATTTTTATTGCAGATTCTACTTTCGCTGAGAATATTGCATTTGGAATAGATAAGAATAAGATTGATCTCTTAAAAGTTAAGAAAGCTGCAAAAGTTGCTCAAATAGATGAATATATTATGAAAAGAAAGAATGATTATTTTTCTCCAGTGGGAGAAGGAGGTGCTTTCTTAAGTGGAGGTCAAAGGCAAAGAATAGCTATTGCTAGAGCATTATATAAGAATGCTCAATTAATTATTCTTGATGAGGCTACAAGTGGTTTAGATCAAATTACAGAAGAAAAACTATTAAAAGATATTTATAGTCTTAAGAATTTAACTTTAATTATAATTTCTCATAATTTTTCAACTTTGAAGAATTGTGATCTTATTTATAAGTTAGAATCGAATAAACTTAAATTATTAAAAAAAATCAATAATAAATTAAATTAATTTAAATGAAATGAATTCTAGATATAAAGATTTAATTATAAATAAGGATCTTAAGGCAATTGATGCCTTGAAAATAATTGATAAAAATGGATCTCAATTCTTGATGGTTGTAAATTCTTTAAATAAACTTCTTGGTGTTATTACTGATGGAGATATTAGAAGGGCTTTAATTAATGGAAAAAATTTGAATAATGACGTGGTTGAGTTCATGAATAAAGATTTCTTTTCAATTACTAATAAAGAGGATATAAAACTGGCCTACAAAATAATGGAGAAAAATAAAGTAAAACAAATACCGATAATAGATGAGGAAGGGATCTTAAAAGATCTTATTTTAGATGATGGTAATAATACAATTGAATTAGACAATGAAATAGTCATAATGGCTGGAGGAAAAGGGACAAGATTATATCCCATGACAAGAAATTGTCCAAAGCCAATGTTAAAGGTTTCAGGGAAACCAATGCTTGAGATCTTATTAGAGCAATGTTATTACTACGGATATAGAAACTTTTATATTTCAGTAAATTATTTAAAACATTCCATAATAGATTATTTTGGTAATGGAAGAAATTTGGGAATAAATATCAAATATTTAGAAGAGGATACTCCTTTAGGCACAGCAGGCGCTTTATCTTTAATTAAATCAATTCCTAAAAAACCGTTCATAGTAATTAATGCAGATGTTTTGACCAAATTTAATTTGGAAAGATTATTAAATTACCATATTAAAAATCAATCTGGAGCTACTTTATGTGTTAGAGACTATAATTATCAACTTCCATTTGGAGTCGTAAAAACTTCTAAGACTAAATTAATTGAATTTAAAGAAAAACCTCAATATAAAGAATTAATTAATGCAGGGGTTTATATTTTAAACCCAGAAATTTTAAAATTATTGAAAAAAAATCAATATTTAGACATGCCAGATCTTCTCATGATGGCAAAAAAAAGTAACTTTTCTGTAAATGTTTGTCCAATTTACGAGTATTGGATAGATATTGGTAGAAAAGAAACATTGCAAAAAGCTCATGAAGAGTGGGAATTTATCTAATGAAATATACTGCGATCATTCCAGCAAGAGAGGGATCTAAAGGAATTCCTGGAAAAAATCTGAAGATACTTTGTGGGAAACCTCTAATTCAATGGACTATAGAAATTGCAATAAAATCAACCTTTATAGATAAGATCATAGTCTCTACCGATTCCGTTTTAATAGCAAAAATAGCAAAATCTTTAGGTGCTGAGGTTCCTTTTTTGAGACCAAAAGAATTATCTAGTGATTCCTCAAAGATTATTGATGTTATTTCTTATTATCTGAACGAATTGCCAGAAATAGATAATTTTATTTTAATGCAACCAACTTCACCTATAAGAGAACTATCGGATATAAAAAATTTAGTAGATTTAGAAAATAAATTTAAAACTAATTCTGTAGTTACAGTTGTTGAACATAGCAAGCACCCTTATCTTATGTACTCCATTGGTGAAGATATGAAGCTTAAAGCTTATTTAAAGGTTGACAAATCTTCTAATAGGCAATCTTATCCTAATGTATATTTATTAAATGGTTCGTTGTACTTATCTAGGAGATCATTTATTCTAGAAAATAAATCATTTATAAACCAAAATACTATCGCAAGTATAATGCCAATAGAAAGATCAATTGATATTGATAATATGAAAGATTGGTACAAAGCTGAAAGTATATTGAAAAGAGGATTATTTAAATATTGATGAAAAATATATTAGTTACAGGAGCTGACGGTTTTATTGGTTCTCATTTAGTTGAATTATTAACCAAGGAAGGTTTTAATGTTAATGCATTTTGTTTCTATAATTCAAATAATAGTTGGGGATGGTTAGATAATTTAGAGGTCGAAATAAAGCAAAACATAAATGTTTGTCTTGGCGATATTAGAGATCCAACTTGCGTAAAACTTGCAATGAAGAATTGTGATACTGTTTTCCATTTAGCTGCACTAATTGCTATCCCTTATAGCTATGTTGCTCCCTCTAGTTATATCGATACCAATATTAAAGGAACTTTAAATATGCTTGAATCAGCAAGGGATTTGGAAATTGAAAAGATAGTACATACGTCTACTTCTGAAACATATGGAAGTGCCCAATATGTTCCAATTGATGAGATGCATCCTCTTGTGGCCCAATCGCCATATGCGGCAAGTAAAATCGGTGCAGATCAATTGGCATTGAGTTACTGGCGAAGTTTCCAAACACCTGTTTCAATTTTAAGACCATTCAATACTTATGGCCCAAGACAAAGCGCAAGAGCTGTTATTCCAACGATAATCACTCAGTTAGCAAATAATAAAAAAGATATTAAATTAGGTTCGATAACTCCTACTAGAGATTTTAATTATGTAGATGATACATGTGAAGCATTTCTTGAGGTGGCTAAAAGTGATAAAACCGTTGGGAGGGTTGTAAATTCTGCAAGTAAATTTGAGATATCTATTGGCGAAGTCGCTTATTTAATAGCAGACGTGATGGATAAAGAAATTAACTTAGTTACTGATTCGCTTAGAATAAGACCAGAAGATTCAGAAGTTAATAGGTTATATGGTGATAATCATTTAATAAAAGAATTAACTAATTGGATCCCAAAATTTTCTGGCAAAGCGGGTTTCAAAAAAGGCATATTCAAAACAATAAATTGGTTTTTGAATGACTCTAATATCGAAATGTATAAATTTAATGAATACAATGTATAACAAAAAAAAGTTAAAAATTAATTGTTTAAATCTTTCTAATTATAGATATTCTATCTCTGATAAATTTATCAATTATATTTTTTATTAATTTGAAAAAGATTTTACTTATCGGTTCTGGGGGACATGCCAAATCAATTATTGATATTTTAGAAACAAATTCAGAGTGGAATATATTTGGTCTTGTAGGATTAGAAAATGAAGTGGGAAAAAAAATTCTTGACTTTCCTATAATTTGGAATGACAACGACCTTCCAGCTTTGCGCAAAAAAGTTAAATACACTTTTCTATCTATCGGTCAGATAGGGTTAAGTTGTAAAAGAAAAAATATGACAGATTATTTAAAAAAATTAAACTATAACTTCCCAGTTTTAAGATCTAAATTTTCAATAGTTAGTAAGTATTCCTCAATTGATGAGGGAACATTAATTTGTCACGATGTTGTTATTAATTCAAATACTAAAATAGGAAAGCAATGTATAATTAATACTAAATCACTTATAGAACATGATGTAGTGATAGAAGATTTTTGCCATATCAGTACAGGAGTTATAATAAATGGTGGAGCTTCTATTGGAGAAGGAAGTTTTATTGGAAGTGGATCAATTATAAGGGAGGGAGTGGTCATACCTCCACATACAGTTATTAGTGCCGGCAAAAGAATAATGGGGTGGCCAATTAAATATTAGTCATGAAAACAAAAATAATTGCTGAAATTGGAGTAAATCATAATGGAGATATTAAATTAGCAAAAGAGTTAATTGATGTAGCAAAAGAATGTGGAGCAGATATCGCAAAATTTCAGACTTTTAAACCAGATAAACTTACTACAACATACGCTTCAAAAACTAATTATCAGAATAAAAATACAAAATACCAAAATCAACTCGAGATGCTGAATGATTTAGAATTAAGTAATGAGAAATTTTTAGAATTAAAGTCTTATTGTGATTTAAAACAAATTGAATTTTTATCTACAGGGTTTGATAGTGAAAGTATTGAATTTTTAAATAAATTGAATATGAAAAGGTGGAAAATACCCTCAGGAGAAATAACAAACCTTCCATATTTAAGAAAAATTGCAAGTTTTAGCCAGCCTATAATCTTATCAAGTGGGATGTCTTACCTATCAGATATTGAAAGGGCATTAAAAATATTGGAAGAAAATGGTACTAAGAGAGAGATGATAACTATATTGCATTGCTCTTCAGAATATCCAGCTTCAATAAAGAATGTAAATCTTAAAGCAATGCAAACTATTGAGAAAGCTTTTAATGTTTCGGTTGGCTATTCTGATCATACTAAAGGGATACTTGTGCCAGTAACTGCTATTGCTCTTGGGGCAAAAGTTATAGAGAAGCATCTTACTTTGAGTAATAACTTACCAGGTCCAGATCACAAAGCTAGTGCAGAACCAAACGTTTTTAAAAATATGGTTGAGTCTATAAGGCAAATTGAACTAGCTTTAGGTAATGGAATTAAAAATCCAACAAAAGAAGAAATTGAAAATAGTAAGCTTGTAAGAAAATCACTAGTAGCTCTTAGGGATATAAAAATTGGTGACTATTTTTCTGAGGATAATATTGGATGTAAGAGACCAGGGACAGGAATTACACCATTCTTGTTTGATGAATTTATTGGGAAGAAATCTAAAAAAAGTTATAAAAAAGATGAATTAATTAATTTTCAATAATGAAAAAAATCTGTGTAATTTCTGGAACAAGAGCAGAGTTTGGTTTATTAAAAAATTTAATTGAGAAATTATATTCAAGTTCTTCTTTTGAAACATTTTTTTTGGTAACGGGTTCACATCTTTCTGTGAGACATGGCCATACTATTGATGAAATACATAAATCAAACATAAAGATAACTAGTACAATTAATTTGAATATAAATGATGATTCTCAGTTATCTATTGTTAATTATATTTCTATAGGATTGAGAGAATTTGGTAAAGAATTTGAGAAAATTAAACCTGATTTGATTATCGTTCTAGGTGATCGCTATGAAATTATTTCAGCTGTGATTCCAGCTTGTATTTTAAATATACCAATCGCACACATACATGGAGGAGAAGTTACGGAAGGGGCAATTGATGATGCTTTAAGGCATGCAATAACGAAATTTTCTCATTTGCATTTTGTATCTAATGAAATATATAGGAAAAGGATTATACAAATGGGTGAATTACCTCAAAATGTATTTAATGTTGGTGCTATGGCTTTAGATGCAATTAATAGTTTTGAATTAATTTCTAAGGATCAAATTGAAAAAGATTTAAATATAAGTTTTAAAGAAAAAAATATGTTAGTAACTTATCATCCAGAGACAATTGATAAAAACTCAGATAAAAATGATATTAAAAATATGTTTGAAGCATTTGATTTATTTCCAGATATAAATTTCATTTTTACTTTACCCAATGCAGATTTTGGTAATAGTCAAATAACAAAATTAATAAAAATTTATGCAAAAGATAAAAAAAATTGCTGTGTTTTTGCTTCTTTAGGCCAGAAAAATTATTTTAGTATTTTGCAATATGTTGATGGAGTAATAGGCAATTCATCAAGTGGAATATTAGAAGTACCTTATTTTAAAAAAGGAACAATCAATATAGGAGATAGGCAAAAAGGAAGAATATTTTCAGAAACTGTTATAAATTGCACTTTAAAAAAAGATTCGATTATTGAGGCACTAAATAAACTTTATTCAAAAGATTTTCAGAGTAAAATTTTAAAATCTAAATATCCATATGGTGAGGTGGGAGCAACTAATAAAATCATTAAAATATTGAATGAAATAAATTTTACAAACTTAATTAAAAAATCATTTTATGATCTTAAATTCTTAAAGTTTTAATTTATAAAAAATTTAATATAAATTTTTTAACATTAATATTAACCAAAACCTCTTCAATAAAGTTTCATTTGATAAACTAAAAGAAAAAATTGAAAATAAAGTTATTTGTAATATTAAGTCTCTTCGCAACATTAATTTGTGGTTCTTTAGCAATTACTGAGGATTACCTTATTAGTGATTTTTTGGGAATTAGGGAATATAGAAATTGGTTCTCAATTTATAGATTACCTGAAACTATAAGTACTGCTTCTTTACTATTATGTTTATTTGTTGGTAACTTAAATTTAACTTTTAAAAATAAAATAAATTTAAAGAAAAATTCTATATCATTATCGCTTATTTTATTGATTTTTCTTCAAATAAGATCTATACCTTCTTATTTTGATTCTCAATTATTAATACCTGCTATACAATCAACTTTTACTTTATCAATATTGCCTTTATCATATATATTTTTTGCATCAAATTATTCTTTTCAAAATGCAAATAGTTTTCAATTCAAAAGTATAAATTTTATTTCTAATTTACTATTATCTATATCTATTATTAAGTTATTCGTATCGATTTATATAAATAGAATAGTTTTTGATTCTTCTTTACTTGATAGGATTGTTTCTAGAAATTCCCTTTATCCTGCAGCTATTTCATTATCTATAATGATCGCTTTATTATTTCCATTCGAGAAGCTATCCAAAAAAGAAAACTTTATAGATAATAAATTAATAATTTTAATAACTTTTCTTTTTGGAATTATTTTGATAGGTGGTTCTAGAGGCTTATTTCTAGCATACGTTCTTTCATTGATGGTATTACTTATTATTTATTGTATTAAATTTAGTACTAAGTTCTCCTTGAGGATTTTTTTAAAAAAGAATATATATATCTTATTATTTACATCTTTAATTTTATTAACTTATAATTTTTCATCAATTTATGAAGGATTTATTTCTTTTTTTATAAGACCACAAGAAGGTTTAGATTTAACTGAGACATATAGATTTAGACAGCTTTCTTGTCTTCTATCTTCAATTTTTCAAAATCCAATATTTGGTGCTGGTCCTGGAAATTCTCCTTCTTGTTGGGATTTATATGCGGAGGGCGTTACAAGGCAAAACCAACTTGAACTTGAATTTTTTAATATGGTTTTTCAATATGGATTGTTGTATTACTTGTATTCATTTTATTGTTTGTTTTTAGTTATTAATTTTCTTTCAAATTCATTATCTTATAGATATCAAAAAATACTTACTTTTTTTCCAGCTTCTATTATAAGTATTGCTTTTTTTAATTCTTTTACAAATGGATCTTTATTATCAATTTACACGCAAGTTATTTTGAGTTTTGGTTGTTTAATAGCATTTACACCTTTAAATAAATGAAACCTAATACAATTATTAGCTTCTATTTCAGTACTCTAAATATCAAGTTTTTTGCCATGAAAAACCTAGATAAAAGCTTTTCTTTAAATCTTCTTTTTATTTTATAAGTAAATTGATCAGGATGTTTGCGATATATTTGAGTGGGTATTTCACTTATATAGACTTTTGTAATTAAGCTGCATAATTGTCCAATCCATTGATCGTGAGATTTTAATTCTTTTGGAAAGGGTAATATTTTTCTTAGTAAATTACTTTTAAAAGCTATTCCCGGTCCATGAGCATGACAATTTAAATAAGGAATATAAATTTTGCATGGTAAATCATCATAATAAGTTTTAATATCAAATGTTTTTTTCTCATTCAATATAAAGTGGTTGGAGAAAATTGCGCCAACATTTCGTCTATATAAAATAATAGACCTAAAAAGATCTAATTTGTAATGCAGCCAAATATCATCTTGATCAGCTAGTAAAATCCAATCTTTTGTTGCTTTAGTAAGAGCTTTCTCAAAATTTTTAATGAAACCAATATTTTTCTTGTTTTGATAAATTTTGATTCGATTATCATTGAATGAATTTATTATTTTAATTGTGGAATCAGATGAACAATCATCTGAAATTATTAATTCATCATTCTCGGCAAGTTGAGAGATAATTGATGAAATTTGTTCATGTAAAAAATTTTCACCATTAAAAGTTGCCATGCAAATAGAAAATGATGCAACTCTATTTCTTACAAAAATGTTTTTTAAATTATTAATATTTTTCATATTTTTAAAATTCCCAAGAAATCTAATTTTTAGTTGTTGTGAGAACTTATATTACTATGTTAATAATGAAAAATAGGTAATTTGAATTTAATGAATTTAAATCTCGTAAAGGAACATCGTAAATGTAGGCTGTGTAATTCTGAAAATCTTTATCAAGTTTTAGACATTGGCAATCAATATGTTAATAATTTCGTCAAAGAAGGTGACTGGGAGGGAATATATTGTCCACTTACAATATTACATTGTAAGAGTTGTGATCTTTATCAGTTAAAACATACTGCACCTCAGGAAATACTTTATAAGGGGACATATTGGTATAAGTCTGGCGTGACAGATTTAATGAAATCTCATTTAAAAGATTTGGCTGAGGAAGCCTCAAAAACAATTAAAGTCTCTGAAGAAAGTCGATTTTTAGATATAGGAGCTAATGATGGTACTTTACTTAAGAATATTCCTGATAATATTTTTACAGTTGGAATAGAACCCGCTAGTAATTTACAAGAGGAATTAAAAAGTTCTTGCAATTTAGCAGTAAAGGAACTTTGGTCTGAAAAAGTATCACTTGAAATTGTAGATAAAATCGGGAATTTTGATGTTGTTACTGCTATAGGTATGTTTTATGATCTTGATGATCCTGTTGATTTTGTAAAAGGAATTTGGAATGCACTTAAAGATAATGGTGTATTTATTGCTCAATTAATGTGTATGGAAAATATGTTGGAAACAAATGATTTAGGTAATATTTGTCATGAGCATATAGAGTTTTATACACTAAAGAGCTTGGAAGTACTTTTTAGAAAATGCAAGCTCAGGATTGATAAAATATCAAAAAATGCAATTAATGGTCAGAGTTATAGGATATACGGATCTAAAATGCAAGATGAATTTTTTCAAAATCATTCTCATATACAATCTTTAATTGATTCTGAAAAAATAGATATTGAGCTATTTAAGAATAATATTGAATTTTCTAAAAGTAGAGTAATTGAATTTATTAAAAATGAAAAAAACAAAGGCAAAGTTACTGCAGCTTTTGGAGCAAGTACAAAAGGAAATTGTATTCTTCAATATTTTGGTTTGGATTCAGATTTAATTCCGTTTGCAGTAGATAGGGCTCCTTGGAAAAAAGGACTTTTTACTATAGGTTCATGGATACCAATAAGGTTTGAAAATGATCCTTTAAGATATGAGGCAGATTATTATCTTGTATTACCCTGGGGATTTATTAATGAATTTATAGAAAGAGAGGAAAAGTTTTTGTCCGCAGGAGGAAAATTT
>Ga0160422_10002385_pt1 | contig 11772 bp, 8 predicted proteins | sample Fk160mmetaG_FD_108192 | JGI IMG/M metagenome (GOLD analysis project Ga0160422, IMG submission 108192) | Marine microbial communities from the Central Pacific Ocean - Fk160115 60m metaG | ecosystem: Environmental > Aquatic > Marine > Oceanic > Photic zone | place: The Central Pacific Ocean... | reverse complement strand
CCATACCCCATAGTCCTTGATGATTTTTTTATCCTCATCACATAGTAAACTGTAACCAAAACTAAATTTATCACTGAAATTTTTCTGGCGTTTTTCATTATCTGCCGAAACACCAATAATTTCATAACCATCGGATTTAAATCTACTATAATTATCATTTAAATTACAAGCTTCAGCAGTACAGCCTGGAGTATTGGCTTTGGGATAGAAAAATAGAATTATTTTTTTTCCTTTCAGCTCAGATAAATTTATTAATTTACCGTATTGATCCTTACAACTAAAATCTGGGGCAATATCACCTACTTTTAAAACATTCATAATTATTATATTTGAGTCCAAAAATAATATAATTTGAACAAAGTCAATAAAGTAAATTATATAATTGAGGAATTAGAAAATTTATTCCCCAAGGTTCCCGTTCCTTTAAATCACAAAGACCCCTATACATTACTTATCGCTGTTCTTTTATCAGCTCAATGTACAGATGAAAGGGTTAATCAGATTACCCCTATTTTATTTAAAAAAGCTGATAACCCTTATGATATGATCAAGCTTTCTATTGAGGAAATCAAAGAAATTATTAAACCCTGTGGACTTTCACCAATGAAAAGTAAAGGAATCTATGGGTTGAGCAAAATAATAATAGAAAAGCATAACGGCTATGTTCCAAAAACATTTGAACATCTTGAAGAACTACCTGCAGTGGGACACAAAACAGCAAGTGTAGTTATGTCTCAAGCTTTTGATATTCCGGCATTTCCGGTAGATACACACATTCACAGATTAATGTATAGATGGGGATTGAGTAATGGGTCAAGTGTAGTTCAAACAGAAAAGGATGCTAAAAGACTTTTTCCAGAGAAAAAATGGAATAAACTTCACTTACAAATAATCTATTATGCAAGAAAGTATTCTCCAGCCAGGGGATGGAATATTGATAATGATATTATCATGAAGAAAATAGGTAGAAAATCTATTCTTAATAAATTAATTTAAGTCAATAATCACTGAACCCAAACTTGTCTTTTGAACTTTTATTGATTTTGAAAAATTTAAAATAAAATTGATAGTTTTTCTTTTTGGTTCAAGAGCTATCTGCTCTTGAAAAAAGTAGTTTTTTTCCATTCATTATTTTTTATGAAAACGAAAAAAAATTTAGAATATTATATCAAGTTGTTAAAATTATATTTTTCTTTTTAATAATATTTCTCAAATTAATCAAGGCATATCTCATTCTACCTAGAGAGGTATTAATACTAACCCCTGTTTTTTCAGAAATTTCTTTAAAACTAAGATCGTTATAATATCTATAAATCAAAACCTCTTTTTGATCGTCTGGTAAAAACTCAATTATTTTCTTTACCTCACCCAATATTTGATCTTTTATCATTTTATTTTCTATATCTATATCTGTATTTTTAAGTACAGAAAATATATCAAAATCATGAGAATTTTCAAATTTTGGTATTCTTGAATTTTTACGGAAATGATCAATTACCAGATTATGTGCTATACGCATTACCCAGGAGATAAATTTCCCCTCTTCATTATAGTTTCCAAGTTTTAAAGTTCTAATTACTTTAATAAAGGTGTCTTGAAAAATATCTTCAGTTAAATCTCTGTCATAAACTTTAGAATATATGAAACTGTATATCCTCTGTTTGTGACGATTGATTAAAATTTCCAAGGATTTTTCATCTCCAGAGATATATCTTGATACTAAGGCAGAATCGGCAATTATTGGTTTTTTCATAACATTACTTATTTATTAAAACTGAGTTTTATTTAAATTTTTAGAGTAATGTTATTCTATAGGCGTGATTTTATATATCAAATATACATTTTAATTTTATAATATTCAAAGTGTGATAATTCTAATCATATTTAGTAAAGTTTAGCATTATATTTGTGTATTTATTCAGAATAATGAATTCGACTAAAAAAAATACTGAATATTTAAGCTTAAAAGGTGCTAGAATGCACAATCTTAAGGGAATTGATGTAGATATACCCAAAAAGAAATTCGTGGTCATAACAGGAGTTTCTGGCAGTGGAAAATCTTCATTAGCTTTTGACACGATTTACGCAGAGGGTCAAAGAAGGTATGTAGAAAGCCTGTCAAGTTACGCGCGTCAATTTTTAGAGCGAATTGAAAAACCAAAAGTTGATAAAATAACAGGGCTGAGTCCAGCTATTGCACTTGAACAAAAAATTTCATCTTCAAACCCTAGATCTACTGTTGGAACCAAAACAGAGGTATATGACTATATAAAAATTTTATTTTCAAGATTTGGAAAAATATATTCACCCATTTCAGGAAAAGAAGTCAAACAAAATAAAGTTTCAGAAATAATTGACGATATAAAAAAACAATCTATAGGAGATAAATTAATTATACTAACAAAATTAGAAGATATCAATCCAAATAATATTGAACAAAAAATTGAATCCCTTATAAATCAAAATTATAACAGAATTTTTTATCAAAATGAAATAATTAAACTAAACGATGTTAAGATTGATAGAATATCAGAATACAACAATTTATTTCTTGTTATTGATAGAATTGTGCGAGTAGAGTCAAATGAATTTTTAAGCAGAGTTGCCGACTCGCTTGAAACAGCTATTTTTGAAGGTAAAGGAAAGTGCTTGGTAAATAATCTTACCAAATCGAAAATAAAAAAATACAACACAATCTTAGAAGCTGATGGAATTAAATTCACTAAACCAGAAACTAATTTCTTCAGTTTTAACAATCCACATGGAGCGTGTGAGAAATGTGAAGGCTATGGAGATATAGTTGGAATTGATGAAAGATTGGTCATTCCGAATACATCTTTATCATTATTTGACGATGCGGTCTTTCCTTGGAGAGGAAAAAAATTAAAAAAATACAAATCACTTTTTATCAAGAATTCTGTTGAATACAACTTCCCTATTCATAAAGCATATTTTCAACTTACAAATGACCAAAAGAAATTACTTTGGGATGGTAATGAAAAACTGATTGGTATTAACAATTTTTTTCAAAAACTAGAAGCTAAGCTTTATAAAATACAAAATAGGGTTCTACTGTCAAGATATAGAGGGAAAACAACCTGCAATGAATGTAATGGTAACAGATTAAAGAAAGAGGCTGGATATGTAAAAATTAATAATAAAAACATATTTGATTTAATTAATATGCCTTTAAATGAATTACAAAAATATTTTGAGTCCATTAAACTTACTGATAGAATTACAAATGAAATAATTTCAAGAGTTAAGTGTCTAAATGACTTAGGTTTAGGTTACCTAACACTTAACAGAAAATCAAGTTCGCTTTCCGGTGGCGAAAGTCAACGAATAAATTTAGCTGCTTGTATAGGAAGTAATCTTACTGGTTCACTTTATGTTCTTGACGAACCAAGTATTGGTCTACACTCTTATGACACACAGCAACTAATTAAAATTATAAAAAGATTAAAAAATTTAGGAAATACTGTATTGGTTGTTGAACATGATGATGAAATTATTAAATCTGCCGATCACATAATTGATATTGGACCCAAAGCTGGCACTTTTGGAGGTCAGGTTGTAGCTGAAGGTAGTTTTAAAAAAATTCTTAAGTCTGATTCTCTTACTGCAAATTATTTAAATGGAAAAATCAAGATTAAAAAATCAATAGTTAGTCGTGATTCAAAATCAAAAATTAAAATTTCTGGATGCAGAGAAAATAACCTTAAAAATTTCAATGTTGTAATACCATTAAACAAACTTGTGACAATTTCTGGTGTTTCCGGATCAGGAAAAAGCACTTTAATTAATAGAATTCTCTACCCATCCATATTAAATCACTTGGATGATTATTCTCTTAAACCAGGAGAATTTGACAATCTTTCAGGTGATTTAGAACAAATTAGTTTTGTGGAATCTATTAGTCAAAAAGCAATAGGAAAATCCTCACGATCAAACCCTGTAACTTACATCAAGGCATATGATGATATAAGAAAACTTTTTTCTTCACAAAGAGAAAGTAAAATTCGAAGTTACAAACCAAAACATTTTTCATTCAATGTTGACGGAGGCAGATGCGACACTTGTAAAGGCGAAGGAACAATCACAATCGAAATGCAATTTATGCCGGATGTTAATTTAGTATGCGATAGTTGCAATGGTAAAAGGTTTAAGAATGAGATTTTGGAAATCAAGATTAACAATAAAAATATTGATGATATTTTAAATCTTACCGTAGATGATGCCATAATTTTCTTCAATGATTTAGAGGAAAATAAAATTGCTGAGAAGCTAATTGTATTACAAAAAGTTGGTCTAGGATATATCAAACTTGGGCAAAGTTCCTCTACCCTTTCTGGAGGTGAAGCACAAAGAGTCAAATTAGCTTATTTCTTGAGCGTAAAAACTAAATCAAAGAATGGTTTATTTTTATTTGATGAACCAACTACAGGTTTACATTTTGACGATATTAAAAAATTATTAAAATCAATTAATGAATTAATTGATAACGGTAATTCAGTTATAATAATTGAACACAACCTCGAAATTATAAAATCTTCAGACCATGTAATTGATTTAGGCCCCATGGGTGGAAATAATGGTGGAGAAATAGTTTTTCAGGGAAATCTTGATAAACTTTTAAAATCCAGTACGCTCACAGCAGAAAGTTTAAAAAAATCATTGAGTTAAAAGTTTGGCACGCCGTTTGTTTTAAAAATAATGGTTAGTTTAATTTATTGAATAGTTAGTTTTAAGCCCTGTATTCTTCCTATATTACAGGGCTTAGCTTTTTTTAGAAACTGAATTAATTATTTCGGTCAATTTCTTTGTCAAGTTTTTTCTATGGTACTTATCAATGCTATGGTCATTACTAGAATTATTTGAGCCATTTTTAAATCTATCGTATAATTTATTTACATGGGATTTTAAAGAATTTACCTCATTGTAATTAAAAAATTTTCCTGATTTGGTGTTATTTAAAATATGAGCAACTTCAGAATCAGCGGGGCCGATTGATATAATTGGACGCTTAGAATTTAAATAGTCAAATAGTTTGCCTGGAATTGCGTATGATGATTGCTCATCATTAACTTCAACCATTAGCAATACCTGACTAGAGCACATCAATTCTGTAGCTTTATTATAGCTTACATAATCATAGAACTTTATCGATTTTTTAAATTTTCTCTTACTTAATTCTTTTTTTATTTTTTCACTTGTATTTCCGATAAAATTTATTTGCAAATCAGAAAATAAAGAACCATCAAATACCTCTTCTAATATATCCCATAAAAATTTAGGATTTCTTTCCGGGTAAAGTGATCCAACATGAGATATTGAAAACTTTTTATCTAAATTAATTTCATTATTTGTGTAATCAAATCCATTTGTAATCTTAAAAACATTGGTAGTTATTTCTAAAAAAAGATTTTTTAATTTTTCAGATGTAACTATCACTGCATCTGAATTAATTAAAACTTTATTTCTAAGACTTTTGTGAGATTTTTTTGCAGAAGATAAAAGATGAAATCTATTTAAATAATTGAGATTAACCCAAGGATCTCTAAAATCAGAAATCCATTTAACATAAAGCTTTCTTTTCAACTCTAAACCGATTAAATGTACACTGTGGGGTGGTCCAGTGGTAATTATTGCATCAATGTTGTTTTTAGAAATATAATCTGAAAGAAAATTAACCGAGCTATTTTTCCAAAATATTTTCATATCAGGAATAAACAGATTGCCACGAATAAAGAAAAATACTTTTTGAAAAAATGACTGATTAGCAGGTTTAGAAATATTTCCAGCTCTAAATGATTTTAAAAATTCAAATTTTGGTAAAAATTTAGAGATTTCAGTAATAGGATGACTTATGACTTTTAGATTTGTATCAACCTGATCTGTCAAAGAATTATCAATTTGAGGATAATTTGCGTTTTTTGGAACAAACAATATAGGCTCAATATTATATTCTGGAAGATATTTTACAAATTTCAACCAGCGTTGAACACCAGGACCACCTGCAGGAGGCCAGTAATAAGTTATTATCAATACTTTTTTCAAAACTTTTAAACTTTTCTAAATTTTAAATATCCAAACAACACAATTAATAGAATAAAAATAGATGTACTAGCCAAACTAATTTTACTGCTAGTCTTAACAACTTGTGGGTCAAATCTAAACTCAATAATATGCTCACCATTTGGAACTTGCATACCCCTAAGAATATAATTAACTCTGTGATGTGGAGTTTCCATTCCATCGATTGTTGATACCCAACCATAGGGATAGAAAATCTCAGAAAAAACTACAAAACCATCATTATTGTTATTGATTTTGTATTTTACATGATTTGAGGATTTCTCAAGTAGCTCGACATAAGAAGAATTATCAAGAATATAATTTTTTGGTTCTAAATCTTTAGAAATTGCTTTGTTTCTAAAATCAAGTGTTTCCAGTGCTAAAATTTCTTCATTTCTATTTGGAACCTTTTCCAAAGTTTTAATAAACCATGCACTGCCTGAGGTTAATGTATTAAATTCAAATTCATTACCTATTATATATTTTGTATTGAGCATACTTAAAACATTTGAATTATCTCTATTGGTTAAAAAATAAAAATTTAGCACATCATCGTAAGATTTCAATTTTACAGCGCTATAGCCATAAACGGACTTAGAAAAATAAGATGCAACGACTTGATTCCTTTTATCAAAAACTCTATAATCTGATTTATCTTTTTCGAGTTCATTATATATGTAATCATTATCAAAAGGTTGCTCTACCCTTGCTGCCTCGACAAAATTCTCATCATTTACATAATTTTTTGAAAAAGAAATTAAATCAATCATAATTATCAAACCAATTGAAATAATGGTAATATTCTTTTTAATTATTTTCTTCAAATACAAGAAAAGAATTCCAAAAACAACAGAAATATATATAAGTGTTCTGAATAAATCGCTGTCATACATTTCCTTTCTATCGATAACTAAAGCACTTAGAAAAACCTCATCTAATCCTTTATCACCTAAACCAGAAAAATTTAAATACTCTTTACCGAAGTATAGTAGGAGTAATAAAACTATAAATGATATAATTGTATAATAAAGATACTTTAAATGATTTTCTCCATCGTTTTTAAAAAATCTATGTAATCCAATAATAGCTAGTAAAGGGACACAAAGTTCAACGATTACTTGTATTGAAGTAACAGCTCTAAATTTATCATAGTAAGGAAAATAGTCTATAAAAAAATCTGTTAGGAATTCTAAATTTTTACCAAAAGAAAGAAGTAGGGAAATAAAAATTGCAGTTAATATCCATTTTTTTTCTCTTCCATGTGTTAGAAAAATAGAAAAAACAAATAAAAAAAATACAGTTATACCAAGATAAGCCGGGGCAGCTACACCAGGTTGATTACCCCAATATGTTGGGCTATTTTTTATAATTTCATTTGAATATTTTGCATATTCAGAATCCTTTAAAGCTTTATAAAAAGATGAATTACGGTCTAATTTTTCTGTTGAAGCTCCACCCATTATCCTTGGAATAAATAAGTTTAGTATTTCAAATTTCCCGTAGCTATACTGAGTAATATATTCTTTTGATAATCCTGATGTTATGTTGTCTTTTTCCTTTCCGTCAGGGTTAATTGTCAATTCTGATTTACCCCGCTGTGACTCTTTTGAATATTCATATGTACTCATTAAAACAGAGGCGTTCATAGAAATTGACAAAAATAAAGCTCCAAACAAAATCAAAATTGATTTTATAAATGACCTTAACTCGTTTCTTTTATAATGGTCTATTAAATAATATAAACCAAGAATTATTACCATGAACATAAGATAATAAGTCATCTGAAAGTGGTTCGCTGAAAATTGTAATCCAAGTGCTATTGTTGAAAGAATAAAACCTAAAAAATATTTTCTTTTAAAAACTGTAATAATTCCAGCTATCACAAGTGGCATATATCCAATTGCGTGAGCTTTTGCATTATGCCCTACCCCGATAATTATAATTAAGTAGGTTGAGAATGCAAACGCCAACGATCCTAAAACCGCTAATCTGTATTCTACTTTTAAACTTAGACAAAGTATGTAAAAACAAAGAAGATATAAAAAAATATAATCAGCAGGTCTAGGTAAAAACCTTAAAGATAAATCTAACTTTTTTATATAATTATGAGGAAACTTAGCACCTAACTGAAAAGTTGGCATACCTGAAAACGCATTATTAATCCAATAAGTTTCTTCTCCATTTTTTTCTCTAAAATCTCTTAACTCTTTTGCCATTCCATCATAGAGCATTATGTCTTGTTGAAATATTTTCTTACCCTTGATAACTGGTGAGAAGAATAGCAGTGAAGTAACTATAAAAAGTATAATTACTGAGAGGTGTTTAACAATATTAATTTTAGTCGATTTCTTCATAATCAACATAATCACCTAATTTATCAGACTTAGTTTTATTTTTTGTAGGCATCTTATCAATTGATACTTCACCTTCTTTTTTATTGGAATGCTTATCATTTTTATAATGATGATAATGTCTTTTTTTAACTTTATTTATTAAATAGAAATAAAAAAGTTTTGAGATTAATCTAAAGGCAACATAAAATATAAACAGAAAAAAAATGAACTTTATCATAATCAAATTTTAAGACAAATTTACAATTATAAGATTTCAAAAAAAGTTAATATCTTATTAAATTATTAGATTTATCTTTGAATTAATAAATTTGATGTGAAAAAGCAATTAGTTTTTTTTCTTTTATGTTTTCTTTTTAAAACTTACTCCGGATACTCACAATTCACTGAAATAATTAATTCTAATAGGCCTGGAAATTCTTCAGGTGCATTTGCTGTAGGTAAAAATATACTTCAATTTGAAAATGGTTTTTATTATACTAACGAAAAGCATCAATTGTTAAATTATGATATAAAAGGTTACGGGTCAGACTTTAGAATTAGATATGGTTTTCTTTACGATAAACTTGAAATGATTATAAGCGGTGTTTATCAAACTGATAATTTTACTGATAACAGATACACACCAATAAATAACATTGATAGAAAAAATTTCAAAAAGTTTAAAATAGGAGCTAAATACTTAATTTATGACCCTAAAAAGGGAATTTCTGAAAAAGCTAATGTCTATAGTTATTTTGCTGACAAAAAATTCAAATGGAAAAATCTAATTCCTGCAGTTTCCGCATACGCAGGATTTAATATTGATTCAAAAAACAACCCATTTATTCGTTCGGATGTTAATGGTTTGAGTCCATCATTTGCGATTTATACCCAAAGTAACTTTACATATAGATCTGTTATTACAACAAATCTTATAATGGAAAGAATTGGTTCTGATCAAAGTGATTTTGAATATATTATATCATTAACACATGCATTTAACGAAAATTTTATTGGATTTATAGAAACACATGGAATTAAAAGTGATTTTTATGCTGACAATAAATTGGGTTTTGGAATAGCCTATCTGTTGAATGATAATCTTCAGCTAGATTTTGGTACGATTTTTAACTTTAAGGAAACACCTACAATATTTCAAATAAGCCTTGGGGTGAGCTACAGACTTAATTTATACAAGGAATAATGATTGATGTAAAAAAAGTTTCAGAGAAAAAAGATTTGATAGATTTTGTAAAATTTCCTTTTAAATTGTACAAGGAATCTAAATATTGGGTCCCACCAATTATAGATCAAGAAATTAATAATTTTAATAAAGATTTAAACCCAAATCTTAAAAACTCAGAAGTAGAATTATTTATAGCTGTAAAAGATAATGAAATTGTAGGCAGAATTGCCGTAATAATTAATTGGTATGAAGTAAAGCAACAAAAAACTAGCAAAATCAGATTTGGTTGGTTTGACTTCATTGATGATATTGAAGTGAGTGAACTGCTTTTACGAAAAGTTATCGAAGCAGGAAAAAAAAATAAATTAAAATACATGGAAGGTCCCATGGGCTTTAGCAACTTAGATAAAGTTGGAGTTTTAACCAGTGGATTTGATGTTATTGGCACCATGATCACATCATATAATCATAGCTATTACAAAGATCATTATGAAAGCTTTGGATTGACCCCAGAAAAAAACTTTCATGAAAAAACATTTATGTTTGAAGATATAGATACAGGATATTACGAAAAAATGAGTAGAATTGTAAAAACCAGAAATAAGTTAAGCGAGGTAAACTTCAATTCAACTTCTGAGGTCATGAAAAGAACAAATGAAATGTTTGATCTTTTTAATAAATCTTATGAAAAGCTATCCTCTTTTGTAAAAATAAACGAACAACAGAAGGAATTTATGAAAGAAAAATACATTAAGTTCATAAATCCAGAGTATATAAAGTTTGTAGAAAACGAAAAAAAGGAGATTGTAGCTTTCGCAATAATAATGCCCTCGTTTGCAAAGGCATTACAGAGAATGAATGGAAAATTATTTCCATTTGGATTTCTAAACCTTTTATGGGCCAAAAGATTTAATAAAAATGTTACACTTTATTTAATTGGAATAGATCCGAAGTATCAAAAATTAGGTGTAACGGCAATTATATTTAACGCTTTTATTCAAACTTTAAAAAACAAGGGGATACAAATTTGCAGAAGAACACCTGAACTTACAGACAATATTTCAATTGATAAAATTTGGAAGAATTTTAATCCGAAACTGATAAAAACACGTTCTACTTACAAATTTGAAATAAACTAACCTAAGTTTTCAGACAACCTTTTATAAACACCAGTTACTAACCTTTCCCTAATTGAGGAAAATGCATCTAGGGTTTCCTCAATATCATCAAAGTTATGTGAAGCAGTTGGAATTAATCTCAGCAAGATTAGTCCCCTTGGTATTACTGGATATACAACTATTGAACAAAAAATTCTATAATTTTCTCTCAAATCCTTTACTAGTGCCATGGCCTCTGGAACTGATCCCTTTAAATACACAGGGGTAACGCAACTTTGGGTTGTACCTATATCAAAACCTCTTTCTTTTAGACCAGACTGAAGCTTGTTAACATTATCCCATAATTTTTGTTTAAACTCAGGTCTAGATCTTAACATGTCTAACCTTTTCAGCACACCTTCAACTAATTGCATTTGTAAGGATTTTGCAAAAACCTGAGACCTCATATTATATTTTAAAAAATCAATAATTTCTTTGTCAGATGCTATAAAAGCACCAGTACTTGCTAGAGACTTAGCAAAAGTTGCAAAATAGACATCAATTTCATCTTGAATTCCTTGTTCTTCGCCTGCCCCTGCTCCAGTTTTACCCAGAGTTCCAAATCCATGAGCATCGTCGACTAATAGCCTGAAATTAAATTTTTTCTTTAGCTCAACTATTTCTTTTAACTTACCTTGTTCACCTCGCATTCCAAAAACACCTTCTGAGATTACTAATATTCCACCATTAGTTTCATTAGCTATTTTTGTTGCTCTGGTCAAATTTTTCTCAAGACTTGCCATGTCATTATGTTGATAAGTGAACCTTTTTCCAAGATGGAGTCTGACGCCATCTATAATACATGCATGAGAATCGATATCATAAACTATAACGTCATTCTTACTAACTAAAGAGTCAATAGTTGACAAAATACCTTGATAACCAAAATTAAGTACATATGCAGCTTCTTTATTTACAAATTCAGCTAATTCAGTCTGAAGCTTTTCGTGTAAATCCGTGTGACCTGACATCAACCTTGCACCCATTGGATAAGCTGAACCATATTTTGCAGCGGCAT
>Ga0160422_10002384_pt1 | contig 11774 bp, 11 predicted proteins | sample Fk160mmetaG_FD_108192 | JGI IMG/M metagenome (GOLD analysis project Ga0160422, IMG submission 108192) | Marine microbial communities from the Central Pacific Ocean - Fk160115 60m metaG | ecosystem: Environmental > Aquatic > Marine > Oceanic > Photic zone | place: The Central Pacific Ocean... | reverse complement strand
TTCTTATCTGCAAATTGCCTGAAGATGTTGCAACTACCACAAAACCCAAACCTCACTTCAGGCCTTCTTGTCGACATTCAATCAGATCGCAGATCGAATGTTCTGACAAAAATGCCCAGCCCTGCATGAGCTGCCGGAAGCATCAACGCAAACGATGTTCAAGGCACTTGGTGTTGCGCTGGATGCCACACACAAAGATCACCAATTGTTTCCGCAGCAAAGATTCGAGGCCGATCACGAAGCGACTTGCAGCGGTCATCAGCTTCCGTCATCTCCGTAACCAAGTTCGTTGAGACGCTGCGGCTTGCTGCGCCAGTCCGGCACCACTTTCACAAACAGCTCCAGATACACAGGGCCATCGATCAGGGTCTGCATCTGCAGGCGCGCCCCCTGACCGATGGTCTTGAGCATGGCGCCGCCCTTGCCGATCAAGATGCCTTTCTGGCTTTTGCGCTCCACCAGCACGGTTGCCAGCACAGCGGTGCGTGCCCCGCCCTTGCCCCGGGACGGCATGTCTTCCACCCGTTCAATGCTCACCGCCACGCTGTGGGGCACTTCCTCACGGGTGTGGATCAGCACCTGCTCGCGGATCAACTCAGCCATGAGGAGTCGCTCGGGCTGATCGCTGACCATCTCGGGGGGGTAAAGCTGCGGCCCCTCTGGCATCAGCCGGCTCACCGCTGCCACAAGATCCATGCAGCCTGTGCCGTTCAGTGCCGAACAGTGATGCACAGGCCACTCCGTCTCAAGCAGCAACTCGCGATAGGCCGCATCTGCCTCGGGTTTGCGATCCCCTGCAACCCGGTCCCACTTGTTCAACACCACCTGCACCGGTAACTGCTGCTGCCGCAGAAGGTTGACGATGAAGGCATCCCCCCTCCCCGGGCGTTCACAGCCCTCGAGCAGCAGCAGCACCTGATCCACTTCTCCGATCGCGGAGCGTGCGCTCTGAACCAGACGCTCCCCGAGCAGGTGATGGGGCTTGTGGATGCCCGGCGTGTCCACCAGGATCAGCTGCGCTTCCGGGGTGGTCAGGATGGCCCGCAAACGGTTGCGCGTGGTCTGGGCAACGGGCGATGTGATCGCCACCTTGTCACCCACCAGCTGATTCACCAGCGTGGATTTGCCCACATTGGGACGGCCGATCAGGGCGACGAAACCGGAGCGGTAGCCAGGCGGGAGGGGTGTTGAAACTGCATCCATTGCTTCAGCATCGCCTGCAGGCCGCACCGTGCCCATAGGCTTGGGTCGATGCATCGATCCAGTTCATGACCCAGCGAGAGCCCAGCTTCCAGGAAGCCATGGAGATCGCTGCAGGATGGATGAAGCAATGGGACAACGAGGAGATCAGCGACGAAGTAATCGCGGACCGCGTGGCGGAACTGGTCGCCAGCCGCGATGGAGCCAGGGGATTTTTCGTGGTGAGCCTGGCCGGTGACAGCGCTCTGATGGACCGCCTTCCTGAGGCCCTGGTGATCAAGCTGCGCGAGGCTGGGGATGGTGTGGTCGATCTCACGGCCCGCAATCTGGCCATGAGCGCTGCCATGGTGGTGCATCACCGCAACAACGGCGACAACGACCAGGAAGCAGGATCGGAACGGGTGAACCAGCGCTGCACCGAACTGCTGCGACAGCTCGATTCGCAGCGTGTGAAAACCCGACTGGAGGTTCTGCTGGAAGCTGCCACGCAACGTCGCGGTGATGATCTGGCCTTCCTGGAACGCTGGGGATACGACGACCAGCAGAAGCAGGCCATCGGCGATGCCGTGCACGCTGTCGCGGAAGACTGATCTGCAGCGATGCCAGCAAGGCAGACACCACCTGTGGTGTGAATCGACCACAAAAAAGCCCGAAGCATGGAGCTCCGGGCCGGGTGATGGGGAAACCCGACATTAGCCAGGCCTCGACACCCAGACCAGCACCAGATATGGGGTGTCAAACGATGAAGAATCGTCTCGCAGCACTATTAGACGATTCTGAAGTTGAGACACCTCTCAGTCCATGCTGCCTACCCTGTGCCCGGAAGGCCGGGTGATGGGGATCAACCGGCATCGACACCTCGGACACTCTCCGGGGTTTTTTCTTGGGACGTGCTCCCTGAGATCCTCAGATCACGCAGGACAACGCCCTCAGGAGCCGGGAGCGCAACGTCAAGCAGTGGCCATCAGACAACAAAAAAGCTCCGGTGCTTGCCGGAGCATTCCTGAATGTGATGCAGGCGTTGGGGGTCAGTCGCGCCGACCGCCACCCTGGATAGCAATCACAAGGCGCAGAATGAAAATGAACAGGTTGATGTAGGTGAGGTACATCCCCAGAGCACCAGCCAGATACTGCTCATCCCTGTAAGTGCGCGGCATCGTGTAGAAATCCACGAAAGCCATGCCGACGAAGAGAATCGTGCCGATCCCCGCAATCGCCAGGTTGGTCGCCTGATAGATGCCGGGGATGAAGAACCCGGCGATGAAGATGCCGATCATGGCAATGATCAGGCCCATCAGGCCAAGACCGACAACAGCGCTGAGCGCCTGTCCGACGCTGTCGCTCATGCGGCGGCCCACCACGGACGCCACAACAAAGGTGATTCCGGTGGCCAGTGCGGCGATGCCGATCGAGGCGACTCCCGCCACGGCGATCGCCTGCACCACCAGACCGGTCAGGGTGAAGCCCGTGAGCAGACTGAAGGTGGCCATCAACGGCAGTGCAGTGCCGTTGTTGCCCTTGCTCGCTGCGTTCTGCGCGACGAAGAACAGGATGAACCAGGGGATGATCGCCACCATCGACAATCCGTTGAAGGCGGAGAAGCCGATTGATTGCATGGTTGCCATGCCACCGATCACGCCCGCTGCGGTCAGTGCCATGCCGCCACCCACATAGGGGAGGGCCTTGTTCACCACATTGGGCCCCACAAGGGCGCTCGATTGAGCCTCGCGGATGGCGTCCTGGAAATTGCTGCTGGCCGGCATGGTGCCCCAGATCACTGAAAACATCCTGCCAGCAACGGACGGGTTGTGGTCTTCAGGCTGGTGCGGATCTCCCCATCGAACGCCGCACCGCCCCTGCGTTCCGTCTCGGATGACTCTTGTCACGACGGGCATAGGCCTCAACAACCCGCTGCACCAGGGGATGGCGCACGACATCGGCAGCGGTGAGTCTGCAAACCGCAACTCCCTCCACCCCATCCAGCACCTCAGACGCTTCCACCAATCCGCTCAACTGTCCGGGAGGCAGATCCACCTGGGTGATGTCGCCGGTGACCACCATGCGCGAACGCTCTCCGAGTCGGGTGAGCACCATGCGCATCTGAGCCGGCGTTGTGTTCTGGGCTTCATCGAGGATCACGAAGGATTCCGCCAGGGTGCGGCCACGCATGTAGGCCAGCGGTGCCACCTCAATCACACCCTTTTCAAGCAGCGCAGCGGTCTTCTCTGCACCCAGCAGCATGTGGAGCGCGTCATACAGAGGTCGGAGATAGGGATCCACCTTCTGCTGCAGATCACCGGGCAGAAAACCCAGCCGTTCGCCGGCCTCCACGGCAGGCCTTGTCAGCACCAGACGTTCCACCTTGCGCTCGGTGAGCATGCGCACCGCAAGCACGGTTGCCAGAAATGTTTTTCCTGTTCCGGCGGGGCCAAGCGCAAAGGTGAGATCGTTGCGCTCCATCGCCTCCACATACGCCTTCTGACGCAAGGTGCGAGGGCGCAACAGATTGCCACGCTGATTACGGGCCAGCACCTGCTGCCCCATGGCTTCATGCTCGCGATCGCGACCGGTGTCCAGGGCCTGCAGGGCGGATTGAAGATCCACAGGAGAGATCGACTCACCCTCCTGCCAGAACTTGCGCAACAACTCGACCACCGCGGCGGTGCGTTCGAGCTGACTGGGTCGCCCACTGATCTCCAGTTGCAGACCCCGCATCACCAGAGTGGTGCCCGTGAGCGCCTCCAGTTGACGCAGAGTCTGCTCTGAAGGACCCCCTGCCAGGGCCAGTGCCGCCTCTGAATGGGGAAGGTCAAAAACGAAGCGACCGGGAGAGGCGGCTTCGGACATGCCAGTGATCAGCCTTCAGCGTCGGCTTGATCGCCGGAGTTCTCTTCAGCCGCAGCCTTGGCTTCCGCTTCTGCAGCAGCCTTGGCTTCAGCGGCATCCTTGGCTGCCTGCTTGGCGTCGGCCTCACGCTTGGCAGCCTGCTTCGCCTTGCCGACCACTTCAGCAGCTCGCACGGTTTTCTCGATCAGGCCACCCTTTTCGAGCAGGGTGCGCACGGCATCGGTCGGCTGGGCGCCCTGGCTGAGGCGCGTCCGCAATGCCTCTGCGTCAAGGCGTGTTTCCTTGGTGCGGGGGTTGTAGTACCCGAGCTCCTGGAGAGGACGGCCGTCCCGTCGCGAGGTGCTGTTACAGGCCACGAGGCGGAAACTTGCTTCCCGCTTCTTACCGAACCGCTTCAGGCGGAGCTTGATCATCGTGGCGTTTGCTGAGGACTGGAACAGTTCGGCGCAACTGACAGACGCGCCAAACAACCAACTTACCTTGCCACCGGTCAGAGATCTCCGAAGCCCTTCTTCTTCTTGACCGGCCGCTGCCGGCGCGGAGCCCCACCGCCGCGCCCACCCCGACCTGCGGGCATCCCACCCGGCATTCCTGGCATCCCTCCTCCCATGCCTGGGAACCCGCCCATGCCGGGCATGCCTCCCATTCCAGGCATTCCGCCCATTCCAGGCATTCCGCCGCTGGTCATCTGCTGCATGAAACCGCGCATCTTCTGAAAGTCGGCCAGCACCTTGTCCACATCAGCAGGCTGGTGGCCACTCCCCCGGGCGATCCGACGACGCCGCGAAGGCTCGCTGGCCAGCAGGTCGGGATTTTCCCGCTCCTGCTGGGTCATGGAGCCGATCATGGCCTCGATCTTCTTCAGCTGCTGCTCGCCCTGCTTGAGCATCCCATCGTCGATTTTGTTCATGCCGGGGATCATCTTCATCAGGCCGCCGAGCGATCCCATGCGCTTGATCAGGCGCATCTGCTTGACGAAATCCGAGAAGTCGAAAGTGGCTTCCTGCAGCTTCTTCTGCATCTTCTCGACATCGGCGAGCTCGACCTCCTTCTGCGCCTTCTCAACCAGCGTCAGCACATCACCCATGCCGAGGATGCGACTCGCCATCCGCTCTGGGTGGAAGGGCTGCAGTGCCTCCACCTTCTCCCCGGTGCCGATGAACTTGATGGGTTGCCCGCTCACCTTGCGGATCGACAGGGCTGCCCCTCCACGCGAATCACCGTCGAGCTTGGTGAGCACGGCCCCGGTGATGCCCACCTGATCGTGGAAGGCACGGGTGAGCTCAGCAGCTTCCTGGCCGATCATCGAATCCACCACCAGCAGCACCTCATCCGGCTGCACTGCGGTTCGGATCCGCACCATCTCCTCCATCATCTCGGTGTCGATCTGGAGGCGTCCGGCGGTGTCCACAAGCAGCGTGTCGAAGCCTTCCTGCTTCGCCTTGGCCAGACCTGCCGCCGCAATCTCTTCAGGCTTGGCATCAGCCCCGAGGCTGAACACCTCCACACCGATCTGGCCACCCAGGGTCTTCAGCTGATCGATGGCAGCCGGACGGTAGACATCAGCACCCACCATCAGCGCCCGGCGGCCCTGATCCTTGAGATGGAGACCGAGCTTGGCGGTCGCCGTGGTCTTACCAGCACCCTGCAGACCGGCCATCAGCACGACCGTGGGAGCCTGATCGGCGTTGGCGAGAGGCGCGTTGTCACCGCCCATCACCTCCACCAGCTGCTCGTGCACCACCTGGATGAACTTCTGGTCGGGACTGACCCCACGCACGACCTCAGCACCGACGGCCTTGTCCCTGACCTCAGCAACGAAGTCCTTGACAACCGGAAGGCTCACGTCCGCTTCCAGCAGGGCGCGACGCACATCCTTGAGCGCCCCTTCGACATTGGTGTCGCTGATCTGGTCCTGGCCTCTCAGCCCCTTGACCGCATCTTCAAAGCGGGCTGACAGCTCGTCGAACATCGGCCTGAGATCGGTTTCAGATCCCTGATCGTAAAAGTGGCCAGGACTTGGAGCGACTTGCGGCGGTCAATCACCGCGTGCAGCACCCCAGAGCAGGCGATTCAACCCATCAGTTGGGCATGTAGGCCTGAAGCCGCCAGCGATCGTTGTCACGACCGAGGATGTAGGTGACCTTCAGCTCACCGGGGGCGGTGCGATTCACCACCGCACCGCCGGCGTTCAGCGTTTCGTCGCGATAGTCAATGTCCGCCCGCAGCTCGATGCGCTGAGGAGTGCGGCTGATGACACGCATGAAGTTGACGGACGCCTCAACCTCCTGGGTCACCCCGGCGGATTGATCGGCACTGCGCTGGATGCGCACCTGGTTGACAAGACCTGGTCGGGCGATCGACTGCAGTCTTTCAGCAGCGGAACCGTCGCCGCGCAACACAAGGGCCTTGCGATCCAACCAGGCCTGGAGCAGAGCCTTGAGCTGCGCCTCGGTGGGCGTGACCGCAGTGAGGGTTGGATCAGCCTCATCGGACTCAGTGCTGTCTGCCGCTGCCGCAATCGGCTCGGGGGTGCTTGGCGCAGCGGCGGTCGGATCAGAGGACTCGGTGATCGCACCCTGACCGTCCTCCCCCGCCCCCTGATCGCTGCCGCCGTCAACGGGTGCATCGATGGATGTCGCCCCCGATGTGCCATCGGCCAGCTGCGACTGATCGGCCTCCTGACGAAGACCCACGACGCTGAGAGCAGCGATCACCACCACCACAACAACGCCGACACCTGAACCGATCCAGACGGCGCGACCCTTGTTCGACAGCTCGGTCCATCCAAGACTGGGCATGGAGGGCAGTTTGAGTCTGGGGATTGCGGGCCATGAGCCCCCGTCGACTGCGTCGCCGTCGGTCGGTTCCGCAGCTGCGGGTGCGGCGAGGGGATCGGCATCCCCAAGCGGCAACGGCAGTGTTCCGTCCGGGTCGATCGCGGTGTTCTGGAAATCAGCGAAAGCCCAGTCCCTCGCCTCCGCGTTGCGTGACTGCTGGCGTTCCAGCCTCTCCACGTAGGCCTGGACGTCGCGATCGGCGAACCATGCCTCCAGATCAATGGCGTCCGCATCGACGTCCCGGTAGCCGGGGAGCACATCCCGCCCAAGCCACGTGCGGCAGTACTCACACAGGGTCGCCAGCAGATCGCCTGACTGCGCTGACATCCACGCCTGCAGGGCGGGATCGGTGCTGGCTGTGAAATGTCGCTCAGCCCATTCCACATTTCCCAGAAGCAGATCCAGGCACCCCAGCAGCGGCTTGGTGTCCAAACCCTCGAGCACCAGCTGATCAAGACGGCTGCGCGCGTCCTCGATGCGTTCGGGCTTGCGCTGGGAGAAGCCTGCGGCCGCCAGCGCCATCACCACAAGGAAGGCGGCATCGGCGGAACCGGCTTCCTGGAGCCGTCCGTAGAGGTCCACCTGTTCCTGAACGGTGAGGAAGCGACGAATCTGCTGGAAAAACAGCTCGAAGGCCCCCTGATCCATCCCGGCAGGCGGTTCAGCGGCGTCCGGGCCATCAAGAGCATGTCCCTCCAGGCCACCACGGTCGCTGATGAATGCCTCGAGCATCATCAATCCTTCGCGACGGGCGACCTGCTCTCCCAGATCACGGCTGAGCAGATCGAGAATGCGGAACGGCCGCAGCTGGGCCAGATCCTGTTCCAGCAGGAGTTTCTGCTCAGGCAGCTTGCCCACCCGCTGGAGCAACTGAACACCCTGCTGGAGCAGGTTGGCTGCTGATTCGTAGCGGCGCTGCTCCTGGTCCTGGAAGGAGGCGTCGCGGCATGCGAGAGCAGCAAGCAGAGAGAGATCCGATTCACGACCGCTGCCGAGTGCAGGAGCCTGAGGCGGCTGCAGGGCCTGACGGGCAAGCTGAAACGCTTCATGCGCTGCGTTTGCTTCCCAGAGCAGCAACAGGCCGGCGACCTCCCGGTTGGACGACAACTCCAGGCCAGCGGTCTCTCCCGGATGCTCCTGCACCAGCGCCAGCAGGGTGGCTTCGTAGTCCCGCCGGCTCTCCGGGTCGGTCAGCAGATCCGCGGACAGGCGCAGAAGCTCGGCCCTCTGACTGAGGGACTCGTGGGTGAATCCCTGATCCGGGCAACGGTCCAGGCGCAGCTGCAGTGTGCGCAACACCGCTTCTGACTCCGCCGACGGACTGACCCCCAGCAGACGGAAATGGTCGATGGGAAGGTCCACCAGCAGTGCAGCCATTGGCAGCAGACTGTAGGCAGTGTCTGGGATTTTGCCCATCCATCCGCCATCGACCCTTAAAGTTGGTGGTCAAACAGGTGGTGCCATGGGTCAGGACATCGCAATCGGCACGGAGACACGCAGCGCCACAGCGGCGGAGGGGGGATCGCTGCTCGGTGCGCATGCGGAGAGGCTGTCGACCCTGGTCACATCCCAGCGCGCCAGCGTGGATCGGGAGACCGGCCTGGCCCTGTACAGGGACATGACCCTCGGCCGACGCTTTGAGGACAAATGCGCGGAGATGTACTACCGCGGCAAGATGTTCGGCTTCGTCCACCTGTACAACGGTCAGGAGGCGGTCAGCACCGGGGTCATCGGTGCGATGAAGCGCCAGCACGACTGGTTCTGCAGCACCTACCGCGATCACGTTCACGCCCTCAGCGCCGGGGTTCCCGCCCGCGAGGTCATGAGCGAGCTGTTCGGCAAGGAGACAGGTTGCAGCAAGGGCCGTGGTGGCTCCATGCACCTCTTTTCCAAGGAACATCACCTGCTGGGTGGATTCGCCTTCATCGGTGAAGGCATTCCCGTGGCTCTCGGTTCAGCGTTCACCAGCCGCTACAAGCGTGACGCCCTCGGTGACTCCAGCAGCAATGCGGTCACGGCGGCATTCTTCGGCGATGGAACCTGCAACAACGGCCAGTTCTTCGAGTGCCTGAACATGGCGCAGCTCTGGAAGCTGCCGATCATCTTCGTGGTGGAAAACAACAAATGGGCGATCGGCATGGCCCACGACCGCGCCACAAGCGATCCGGAGATCTGGCGCAAGGCCGGAGCGTTCGGCATGGCAGGAGAAGAGGTGGATGGCATGGATGTACTCGCGGTGCGTGCCGCTGCGCAGCGCGCCATCGAGAGGGCTCGAGCCGGCGAAGGTCCGACCGTGCTCGAATGCCTCACCTATCGCTTCCGAGGTCATTCCCTCGCCGACCCGGACGAGCTGCGCGCTGAGGAGGAGAAGCAGTTCTGGGCCAAGCGCGATCCCCTCAAAGCCCTCGAACGCGATCTTGTGGACGCCGGGCTGGTGCATGTCGACGACCTGCGTGCCATCGAGAAGGAGATCGACGGCATTGTTCAGGACTGTGTTGACTTCGCGTTGAGTGCACCCGAACCCGACGGCTCCGAACTGACGCGTTACATCTGGGCTGAGGACTGAACCATCCCTGAAGCGGAAACGGTTGCGCGGTCAGAGCCCGTGCAACCGGGCCTGGTCGCTGGCCGCACGGAACACCAGGGCGTGGCGCTTCACCAGAGGTGTCATGGCGTCATAGCCTCCGCCGATGACGGTGGCCACAGCGATCCCTCTGCGCAGACAGGCATCGAGGACGAGATGATCCCGCTGCAGCAGTCCGAGGTCGGTGAGGGCCAGCCGCCCCAGTCGATCATCGCGATGGGGGTCCACCCCGGCGTTGTAGAGAACCAGCTGCGGTTGAAACCTGTCCAGCAGATCGGGCAGATGATCGCCGATCAGGGCGAGATAGGCGTGGTCGTCAACCCCATCGCCCAAGGCCAGATCGAGATCACTCCTCTGCTTTCGCGCAGGGAAATTCGATGCGGCATGGGCTGAAAACGTGAACACCCTTGGATCGTTCTGAAAGATCAGGGCGGTGGCATCTCCCTGATGCACATCCAGATCCACCACAAGCAGGCGTGAGAGCCCCTCCTCCTCCAGGAGCACACGGGCGCAGATCGCCAGATCATTGAAGATGCAGAATCCGCTGCCGTACCCAGGGAAGGCGTGGTGGGTGCCGCCGGCAAGATGGCAGGCCAGACCATGCTTCAAGGCCAGACGAGCCGTCAGCAGAGAACCACCCACGGCCAGCCAGGTGCGCTGAACAAGCGGAGGGGTGGCTGGAAGGCCGATGCGACGCTGAGCCTGCCGATCCAGCCGATCGCGGGCAAAGGCCTCGTGATACGCACGGTCGTGAACGAGCTCCAGCCAGCGTCGGGGCACAGGCAGTGGGGTGTGCACCTGCGCATCGGAGGAGAGTCCGATCTCCCGGAGGCAGCGATCGAGCTGCCTGAACTTGGCCATCGGAAAACGATGGCTGCTGGGAAGGGGTGCGCTGTAAGCCTCGTGATAAACGAGCGGGGGCTTCAATGATTCGAGTCAGCCAGTGAAGTCTGGATGGTCAGAAACTTGGAGCGACCCGGCGGGTGAGGTTGCGGAGCTTGCGAAGCGCTTTCAGTTCGACCTGACGAACGCGTTCCCGTGACACCTCGAGCAGGCGACCGATCTCAGCAAGGGTATGGCGCTCATGGCCATTCAGACCGAACCGGAGGGTGAGCACATGCTGTTCCTGATCACTGAGGTGACTCATCCAGCGACCCAGCTGCTCGTAATGAATGCGCTGCTCAACTTTGTCGAGGGGCTCACCCAACGAGGAATCGGCGATCAGATCACCCAGGAAACTGCGACCTTCCTCACCGTTCACCGGCGCATCAAGACTGCTGGTGGTCAGGGCCTGGCGCAGGAGTGAATCCAGTTCCTCCACAGGCATGTCCATCGCTTCGGCGATCTCGATGCGACTGGGCATCGCACCGAGCTTGTGAGCAAGATCCAGACTCACCTTGCGGATCGTGGTCAGACGTTCGCTGAGATGAACCGGCAAACGGATCGTGCGTGATTGACATGCAATTGCACGCGTCATGCTCTGACGAATCCACCAGAAGGCATAAGTCGAAAATTTGTAACCACGTGTTGGATCAAACTTTTCAACCGCACGCTCAAGTCCCAGGGATCCCTCCTGAATCAAATCGAGCAACTCAAGACCTTTGCCTTGATATTTCTTGGCAACGCTGACAACCAATCGGAGATTGGCCTTCATCATTCGCTGCTTGGCCCTCAGACCAACACGAATCATGCGTCGCTGCTGACTTGAAAACGTCTCACTGTCAGAGGGAATGGTTCCATCCTCAGTGAGCTGCATCAGCTGCTGCACCTGATTTCCCAGCTCAATCTCTTCAGCTGGTGTGAGCAAGGGAATCCTGCCGATCGTGGCGAGGTACCAACTGATCGGGTCACTACTTCGTCGTCGCTGGGTTTCCGAAACCCCTGCTGCCGCTGAGACCATGGGGATGAATCTGTGTCGTGATGCGACTGTCCTATGAATTTCTCGATCAGCGATGTGTTTTCAGCAACCCTTCAGATTCGTGCGTGGAAAACGACACAAAAGCAGGCAAATCTCATCAAAAACGTTGGAACGTAAATATTGATCGCGAACCACATCAAGGTCGCATGATGAATCGCGTGAGACTCGCCAACTGACCAGCGATGGTCGAACCGCCACTTCCCCGATCACAGCGTTTTGCTGCCTGGGCATGCATCAACGCTGACGCCGCAAGATCCCCGGCATCGGCTGCTCCACTGGCCGCAACACAGCGCGCACCCCAGCCCCCGGCATGACCCGCCAGCAGATCCCCGAATCCGGTCCTGGCCACCGCTGGGTCGGTCTCCGTCAACTGCCTGATCTCACC
>Ga0160422_10002383_pt1 | contig 11775 bp, 9 predicted proteins | sample Fk160mmetaG_FD_108192 | JGI IMG/M metagenome (GOLD analysis project Ga0160422, IMG submission 108192) | Marine microbial communities from the Central Pacific Ocean - Fk160115 60m metaG | ecosystem: Environmental > Aquatic > Marine > Oceanic > Photic zone | place: The Central Pacific Ocean... | reverse complement strand
TCTTTTTCAATATCACCTATTTTTATAATATTATCATCTCTTAGATTTCATAGTTTGAAAATAATATTTAACATAAAAACTTCATTTAAGAAATCATTGAATTCAATTCTTATAGCCTCAAGTCTTGATGCTTTTACTCCTGCGAAAATAAATGATTTTGCTAGACTTGGAAGCGAAATTAATAAAAAAAATACTTTTTATATTATTCTTTTAGAACGTAGTTTTGATTTATTTATTCTTTTTATTTTTTTCATAACTGAATTAAATTTAATAAGATATTTATTTATATTTTTATTTTCTTTAATAGGATATTTATTTATAAATTACTTTATTATTAAAGTTAATTTTAAAATAAATGAATTTTTTATATTTTTTTCTTCAGTTCTTATTACATATCTGCATTGGCAAATAGCATTCTATGTTTTTAGAAATTCATTCTTATATTTTTCTAAAATATTTAATTATAATTACGAATTTTTAGAAAGTATTATAACTATTAAAAAATTCTCACTGATGACACTAATAAGTGTTTTACCAATAAGCTTTGGTGGTTTTGGTCTTAGAGAAGTTACTGCTTTAACTATTTTTAATAATATTGATTCATCAATTGTTTTAGGATCTTCTTTTGCTTATGGAATTGCAGTAAGTGGATCTTTAACCCTAATAGGGATATTATATGTTAATATCAAAAAATATATTTTTTAAATGTGGACGGAATTTTAGACAAGAAATATGCCGAGGGCAGAAATAAGAAGAGAAGTTTGAAATATAGATTATGGAGAAGAAGCAATGAAGTTATTAGAGGTATTAGTCAATATATAATTCCTATCTCTAGTAAAAAAATAAAGTTACTTGATCTAGGCTGTGCAGATGGATTAATGATTAATAATATAACTAAGGTTTTTGATGTAGAAGCAGTGGGTATTGAATTAGCAGATGATTTATTTCAACTAGCAAAGAAATCTTGTCCTCTTTCAAGAATTTACAATGCAGATGTAAAGTCTTTGAGTTTTTTAAATAATGAAAAATTTGATGTAATAATATGTACTGCAGTTCTTGAACATCTTGAGGATACTACTCAGGCTATAAAAAATATTGAAAATCTTCTTTCTGATAATGGTATTACTATTTGGACTGTGCCAGATCCTTTTTGGGAACATATTGCTACTTCTGTAGGACATTTAGATGAGGAGCAACATCATCATATCCCTGATTTAAAGGAACTAATTAAATTAGCTGAAAATAATAATTTAAAAATTTTAGAGGCTAAGAAATTTATGTTCTCTCCGATAGGTTTTCCCTTTGAGATATTTATTGAGAAAATTCTAAGAAAACTTCGTTTGTCTTCAATAATGGCTAATCAATTAGTAATAGCTAAGAAAAACAATTAAATTTATCCTTCAAAATTTTAATTTACTTTAAATAATTAAATCTTAATTCTTATAGTAGAAAATTTATTCTTTTTGAGTTCATTAATTACATTATTTTTTTCTGATTGATTTAGAAGTGATGATTTAAGGTTCTGATCTGAAATTCTAGAAAACCTTGATTGAGGAACATATCTATCACTTATATTAGTACCTATTTGTAGATCTAATGGTTCAATGATTTTGTTACTCTCTATTCGAATTATTAGTTCGTTACTTAATAAATCAAAGGACGTTTCAAAGTAGTAATTTTTTTTAAATTTTGAAAACATCAATAACTTTCTTATTGATTTCTTTAAATAATTTGAAGCATTTGTAGAATTAGAACAAAATATTAATAAAATTCTAAATATTAGATTTTTAAAAATATTGAACGAATTCTCAGTTGGAATTTTTGCTAAATATCCTTTGACTTTTATTTTTTCTTTATTAAATGTAGCTTTTGAGTTTTTTGAAATAAATTGACTTGAATATAATCCACTTTTATCCAAAATTCTGATTCCTGTAAAAGAAGTTCTTTTCCACTTTTTATTATTTTCGACCTTTTTATACTTATCTAAAACTAGGTTTTTGGATAAATTAATTGTTAAAAAATCATTTTCATTACAAAAGTGATAGATGCCTCCTTTTGGAAGATATGTTTCATTCTTTTCAATTATAAAATCTTTTTTTATTGTTGCCTTTTTTTCTAAAAATAATTTATCCGTTATTAAATATTCTTCAACTCTATAATGAACATATCTATCTGACATAATATTTGGTGTAATGCAATTTCCAGAATTAATAGAAAATTGACTGAATTTGGACATGTAATTTATATTAGGGTCGCTTTTAGCTAATAATTCAAAAGCGTATGGATATAGGTGCATTGTATTTCTTGAGCCTATTGGGCCAGAAAAACATCCATCTGGATAACAAAATGGTTTTAAAGTTTTACTATAAATTTTTATTATTTCAAAAATATCTTGGCTATATTCAATATCCAGAGTTTTAGCAAGAAAAGAACAAGAGGCAGATAAATATCCAGGATCTATACCATCATATTCAATACTCCATCCTTCATCAATTAAATGATATTTTAGGAAATTTCGAAAAGATTTTTTAGCATCTTTTTTTAATTTATTACTTTCCAATAATTCATGAGCTTTAGTTAAGCTAAGATATGCCATGGCATGATGATTTGCGAGATCATCGCCCTCTTTATCTCCTGCAGCAATATAACTAGCTGCTTTCTTAAAGGCGTTCATTATATTAGATTCGTTCTTTTTAGAAAATTCTTCTGATACTATTTTGTATGCTTCAATATTTGAATAAAGTGTAAATGCTGTTGGTCCGACCCAACCTCTCTCATAGGGATAAAATTCATCATAAGATCCATCACTATGCTGAATTGAACTCCAATATAAAATAGATGATTTTGCTAATTCTCTAAAAAAATACTGTTTAGTTTTATTAAAGAATGGATGTATTGATGCTAAAGCAAATGAGTGGGAGCTGAAGTTACGCACTGCATCTGGGAAATCAGATGTTTTATACAACCAATAATCCCTATGAGAACAGCCAAAAGTGCTTGAGAGATTATCTATATTAGTTAGAGATACAATTCTTTGTAATGCATCTAAAGAATGCATTAAATATGGTGATGAATAGTTTTTTTTATCCTCTTCCATTAACAAAATTTATACATTTACAGATAGCTCCAAAGCTTAATATTTGGAGACCACTGCAAAATAATATAACACTTGCAGCGCCTCCAATTGAAATTCCTATAATTCTTAGAAATAAAATTATTATTGAAGAAGAAATTAATAACATAGAAAGTGGAAAGAAGACTCTCATTCCATCACTAAGAATTACTAATTTCATAATTAAATTAAAAAATCTAACGGTGTCTTTTATTGGAGAAATTGAAGATTTCCCTTTCCTTTTTCTATATTTAATTTTTGTATATATAGTCTCATAATCATTCATTGCAGCAAGTATTGTAAGTGTGCTTGACATTGAGAATCTTTTTGGCATAAGTTTTTTATTTTCGATATAAAAATTTTTTTTAAAAATTCTTAATCCTGAATTTAAATCTCTTATATTTGTATTACAAAGATAACTCGCAAGTTTTCTTAAAATATATTTTGCGGGTCTTCTTATAAGTGGAATTTTTGCATTTTTACCTTCTCTCGACCCAATAACCATGCATGGCGAATTTTCTTCAAATAGATTGATCATATGGCCAATATCCTCTGCGGGATAAGTATTATCAGAGTCAGTAATTATGATATTCTCATATTTAGAATTATGAATCCCAGTTGAAATCGCACTTCCATAACCTCTATTCTTTTTATGTTCAATAAGTTTATATTTAAAATTAAAATTCTCTAGGATATTAATTGCCTTATTCTGACTACCATCATCTATTACTATTATTTCAAATGTAGCATTTAAATCAATAAATTTTTTAGTATATTCTTCAATAGTATTTTTAATTAAAAAACCTTCATTATAATAAGGAATTATAAGAGAGTAAGAGGTCATTTTATTTTTTAATAGGTATTCCCAATTATAAAATAATAAAATTAATATAAATTAAAAGATATCTAAATGTATAACTTTCTTCTTTCTTCTTTGGAAGGGTAATTAATAAGAACTGCTTTATATTTACCTTTGAAAACGAATAAACTTCCAGCGGCAGCCCCTAATGAGGAATCAGTTTTCCATAAAACTTTGATATCATTTAAATTTCCTGCTCCTCCTAAAAATGTAAGAGGAACTTTAACAATTTTTGAAATTTTTCTTATTAAAGAAATATCATATCCGTTCATTAAACCATCTTTATTTATATCATTAATAATTATTTCTCCAACTCCATACTCTTCAATTTTTCTAAGAAAAGGTACTAATTTTAAAGAATGCGATTTCTTGCCATTTTTTGTATAAATGGTGTCTTGTTTTAATAATCTTCCAGTTCTTATATCTAGAGTAACTACTATGCTTTGACTGCCTATCGATTCTACTGCTTTTAATATTAATTCTGGATTATTAATTATCTCAGATGAAATTGATACTTTTTCTACACCCAAAGATATTAATTTTTTTATATTTTCAATGGTTTTAATTCCACCTCCATAACAAAGTGGCATTTGACATTCTTGGGCTAATTTTTCGATAAGTTTAAAGTCTGGCTCTAATGATTTCGTTGAAGCATCAATATCAAATATAGTAATTTCATCAACTTCTTTTTCATTGAAAATTCTTACTGCATTTAAAGGATCCCCAATATATTTTGGAGAATTAAATCTAATAGTTTTAACAAGGCCTTTATCCTTGATTAATAGGCAAGGAATTAATCTTGGTTTTAGCATAATTTTAATTCAGCAAAATTTTTTAATAACTGAATGCCAGATTGATGACTTTTCTCAGGATGGAATTGAGTAGCAAATATATTATCTTTGTTAATTACAGATGCAAATTCGCAAAAGTATTTAGTAGACCCAATTAAATAATTTGGATTTTCTAGCTCATAATAATAAGAATGTAAAAAATAAAACTCTGGATTTGCTATATCCTTAAATAATTTATTTTCTTTAATCATCACATCATTCCATCCCATATGTGGCATCCTATAAGTTTTTAAATTTTTACTATTCTTAAACTTAATGATTTTGCCTGGTATCCATCCAAATCCATTTTTATCACCCTCTTCACTAGAATTTGACATAATTTGCATACCTACACATATTCCAAATATAGGAATCGCCTTATTAAGAACATAATCATTTAATGAATCCGTAAAATTTTTTTTCTCGAGTAAATATATCGCTTCATCAAAAGTACCAACTCCTGGTAATATTATTTTATTGATTTTTGATAAGTCTTTCTTTTCATTTATGAAAATATTATTAATATTTAACCTATTAAAAATATTTGAAATGGCTTTTATATTTCCTAATCCATAATTTAATATTCCAATCATCTTTTTCCACCAGATTCTATATTTAAAAAATTGTATATTTTATTACCTAGATCATAAATAAAATCTTGATTCTTATAATCTCTATAAGTTTTTTTAGGTAAATTTAAATAACTATTTAGTTCATCTAAAGATATATCTAGTTTATTTGCTATAAAAAGTAGTTCAGTTTTAATATCAGACTTATTATAAGGAGATTTACTAACTTCTTCTAGAGCTTTTTCTCTTGTTATTTGTTTTGTTAAAATTAAACTTGAAAGTTGTACCCTTCTCACATCATATCCAAATCTTTTGGTTAACCAATAACTTTCATAGAATTTTGTAAATCTTGACTCAAAATGTTTTTGAGGATATGGTTGCCATCCAAATTTATTACTCAGTAATTTCATGGCATCTTCTTTATTATATTCAAAATAATCTAATGGTCTAATTACTTTAATTCTTTCAATATAAGGCAGCCAAATCTTATGCCATAATATAGAAGTTGTAGGGAAATCTTTTAATTTTTTGCTCCCAAATTTTTTTTGTATATCTTTCAATTGTTTTAAATCTGATTGGAAATACATCCACTCTTTTGGATTTCTAATACATTCAGTTGAATAGTTCCCACCAGTTAAAATGTATTTAATTTTATATTTTGAGGCAAATTTATACATTGTTGCAAAAAAGGCATGATCTTGAGGAGTATCAATATGAGGTACTCCAGATTTAAAAAATGATAATTGTAAGTCTTTCATTTCTTGCCAATTTATAACTTCTGTAAAAAGGTCAAGTTTTAAATTATCTACTATTTTTTCAATATTATTTACTGCAATTTGAGAATTCCATCCCGCATCAACATGAAATATTAGAGGTTTAAGACCCATCTTTTTTACTGCTAAATAAACTAAATATGAACTGTCAATTCCTCCACTCATTCCAATAATACAGTCATGATCTTTATTCCTTGATTTTTTTTTGATATTTTGTATTAAGGTTTCAAAATTTTTTTTGTTTGATATATTTGTTTTCCATATTTTTTCGGTTTTGAGTTTAAAAATTCTACAATGATCGCAGACACCATATTTATCAAATTTAATCATTTTATCTGATGTATCCATAATACAGTTAGAGCAAATTTTATATTTTCTTTTATTCATTCTTTTAAAGTTATCATTAAATTATATCAAATATATTATTTATCTTAATATCTATTTGTATATATAAATTATTTTTCTTTATTGAAATCGATCGCATATTTATTGTTTATGAAAATACCAATTATTAATGTAAAAAAAGAGGATAATAAAAGTGCATATATGTTAAAAAATGTATACATTATACCTATGAAAAATGTTGCGCTTATATACATAATGGAAACAGTAGAATGATTAAATCCATTTAATACAAGTCTTTGATATAAATGAAGTTTATGAGCTCTAAATATTTTTTGCTTATTTTTAATCCTTAACAATATGCATATGGTGGAATCCAATATTAGAGGCGTAAAAAGAATTAAAAATTTTATTCCATCTAAAATATTTTCACTTTTTAGTGCATATGAAACTATTAAAGAACCTAAAAAAATACTTCCTGAATCTCCCATAAATATTTTTGATGGGTACCAATTTAATATTATGAATGCTAATAGAGAACCAATTATTATTAAAAAATTATAATCTCCATTTATATATATAAAAAATGAAGCCACCATAAAACATCCACTTACTAGGCCATCAATTCCATCCATAAAGTTAATAAGATTTATAATGCCTGTACCAAAAAATATTATTAAAAAGAGTATAAAATAATGTATATAAAAATTATTGAAAAATAGGGATATTGAATAATCAATTTTAAAAAGATAATAGATCGAAATTATAAAAATAACTTGACTTAAATATCTGATAAATCTGGGAATATTATATTTATCATCTAATAAGCTAATAATAGATAAGGGCAAACAAAGAAGTGGTAAATAAAAATTCTTTATGTAGCATATTATGGATATTATTAATGCAAAAAATATGCCTGCCCCTGTGGGTTTATTCCCGCTATGCATTCCTCTTTTAGAGGGCTCAGCATAAATATTTCTTGTTAGGAATGGTAATAGAATATTTAATATAATTAAAGTGGTTATGAAGCTAATTAAGGATAATTTTAGAATCATTTTTTCATCAATTTATTGATTTTAAAACTCTCAACTTCATTCTTTTGTGAAATATAACATTTCCATCCATCTTCACACATCCTTTCTATAGAAAGTTTTGCCTCCCATTTTAGTAAATTCTTGGCTAAACAATTTGAAGTTACATATTGAGCTACATCTCCTTTTCTCCTTTTTGAAAAGATAAAATTTATTTTTTTATTATTTATTTTTTCAAAAATCTTAATTAATTCAAGAACACTTGTACCTTTTCCTGTTCCAAGATTTATTGAAGAACATCCTTTGACTTGTTTTGAAAGATATTTTATTGCACATAAATGGCCTTTAGCAATATCTTCAATATGTATATAATCTCTTATTGGTGTTCCATCGGGGGTTTCCCAATCTTTACCATAAATTTCCAAATATTCCCTATCATTATTAGCTACCATGCATAATAATGGAAAAAGATTATTAGATTTGTTTGATATTACTTCACCAAGTATTCCAGAGGAGTGACCTCCAATAGGATTAAAATATCTTAAATTAATTATATTCCAAAGTTTAGGGTTTGATCTAAATTTTTCTTCTGCAAATTTTTCTACAGCAAATTTTGTTTTTCCATAAGTATTTATAGGTTTAATTAAGGAATCTTCTTTAAGAATTGAATTATTTATTCCATAAATAGTAGCACTACTACTAAAAATTAATTTATAACAATTATTTTCTTCCATAATTTCAACTAAATTTTTTGTGCCGTTATAATTTACGTCCCAATAAAGTTTTTTATATTTTTCAGATTCTTCAACAGATTTAAGTCCTGCCAAGTGAATAACTATATCTATAGGCGAATTAACTTTTAAAGCATATTGGAATACTTTTTTAACTATACTTCTATCTCTAATATCACCTTCAAAAAAAATCAAGTTATTTTTATTACTATTTTTAAGTTGAAGATTTAAATATTTAATCTTTTTCAATGTCTCTATTGAACTATTTATTAAAGAATCTATTATAAAAATTTTAAATTTTTTTTCTAGTAAATAAATACAAGTATTGCTTCCAATAAATCCTAGACCTCCTGTAATTAATATATTCTTCATTATTTTCTAAATTTTATGAAGTAAGTAAATTAATGATTTATCTAATAAATTTAATCATTTAAATCTTTAATGACAATCAATTTTTTAAAAAATAAACATTTAAATATTTAAATTATTCTTATCAAAATTATATTTAATAATATAAATTTTATTTCAATTTAATTGGAATAATAAACCTCCAAAATATTTGTACTGATAGAATTTAAAAATAAAAAATAATATTTTCTTTAGTCAATGAAGCAACTTATTCAGTCATTAAAAGATGGAAAAGTTGAATTAATAGATGCGCCCTCCCCCTCTTTAAAAAAAGGTCATATTCTTATAAGTACATCCTGCTCAGCGATTTCATCTGGAACTGAGAAAATGCTTCTTGATTTTGGTAAATCAAATTTATTAAATAAAGCTATAAGTCAACCAGAAAAGGTTTCAGAAGCATTAAATAAAATATCTACTGAAGGTCTATTAACAACTGTAGATGCAATAAAAAGTAAACTGAATTCTCCAATAGCTCTAGGCTATTCAAATGTAGGTATTGTGATTTCAAAGTCTGATGATGTAGACGATTTTAAAATAGGAGATAGGGTTGTTTCAAATGGTAATCATGCTGAACAAGTATTAGTTCCAAAAAATCTATGTTGTAAGGTGCCTGATGATATATCTGATGAAGAAGCGTCATTTGCTGTGATTGGTTCAATTGGGATGCAATCATTAAGATTAGCAGTACCAAATTATGGGGAAAAATATTTAGTAATTGGTTTAGGAATTATTGGTCAAATTACAGCCCAACTCTTAAAAAGTAGTGGGTGTGAAGCATATGCTATTGATACCAATAAAAAAAGATGTTTATTAGCATCAGAATTAGGTATAAATAGTTTTCATTTAAAATCTGATAATGAAGTTATTTCTTGGGCTTTAGATGGGACTAATGGGATTGGTTTTGATGGGATTTTAGTTACTGCATCTAGTAGCGATAGCAAACCTTTAAAACTAGCTGCAAAATTAGCGAGGCAGAGAGGAAAAATTATTTTAGTTGGTTCTACAAAAATAGAACTTAATAGAGATGTTTTTTATTCAAAAGAATTAAATTTTCAAGTAAGTAAGTCTTATGGACCTGGAAGGTATGATAAAAATTATGAGGAAAAAGGTAATGATTATCCTATATCTTATGTCAGATGGACAGAAAAGAGAAATATAGAAGCAGTATTAAGAGCTATAGAAATAGGAGATTTAAATATTAAATCATTAATAAGTTTTAAATTTAAATTTGAAAACATTTTAAATGCTTATGAAAAACTTAGAGATGATACTGAAAAAATGGGAATATTAATTACTTATAATAAAAATACTGAAATAGCAAAAAATGTTGAAAATATTTTTAAGAAGGATAAATTTAAAAAAGCAGAGCAATTTAATACCGCTGTAATTGGTTGCGGAAACTATTTCTCAAGAGTAATTATTCCTATTATTAAAAAAACTGAATTAAATTTACAGACTTTAGTTACTAATACTTCTTTATCATCATCTTTTTATGGTCGCAAATTTAATTTTCAAAGATTTAGTTCTGATTTTGATTCGGTTTTAAAGGATAAGAATATAAATATTGTTTTTATTGGAACTAGGCATGATTCGCATGGAGAATTAATAAAAAAATGTTTAGAAAATAAAAAACATATTTTTGCTGAGAAGCCACTTTGTTTAAGTATTGAAGAACTTAAACTTATAAAGGAATGTAATTCCTCAGAAACCACCTTTATGGTTGGATTTAATAGAAGATTTTCACCAATATATAAAAAATTTAAAGAGAAGATAAATTCTTATAGTTCTCCTAAAAATATAATATATTTATGTAATTCTGGTAATTTACCAGTTGATCATTGGCTTAATGATTCCAAAGAAGGCGGAGGTAGAATGATAGGAGAAGCTTGTCATTTTGTTGATTTATTAAGAGATTTAACTGGGTCTCAAATTCATGAAATTAATATTAATAAGTCAATATCAAAAAATCTATTTGATTCTTTTACTTTAAATTTAACTTTTAAAGATGGTTCATTAGCGTCTATTCATTATTTTTCAAATGGTAATAAACTCTACGCTAAGGAAAATATAAAAGTTTTTATTGATAATAATATTTTTGAATTAGATAATTTTTTAACATTAAAGTCTTGGGAAAAAAATAATAAATCTATAAAAAGAAATTTTAAAGTAGATAAAGGACAAAAACATTGTATAGATTTTTTTATTAAATCTATTAAAAATTCTAATCCCGAGCCAATTCCTCTAAATGAGATATTCGAAATTCATGAGAAGTTATTTCAATTATGAATAGTTGTTGTGTTATTGGATTAGGTTATATAGGATTGCCTACAGCATTATTATTGGCTGAAGCAGGTGTTAATGTAATTGGTGTTGATATAAATTTAAATATTATAAAAAATTTAAATAAAGGTATCATTCATATAAATGAATCTGGAATAGATGATCTATTAAAAAATAATCTAAAAAATAATAATTTTAAAATCAGTAATAAATCAAGTTTTGCTGATGTATTTCTAGTTACTGTGCCAACCCCATTTTTGAAATCCGGAGATATTAATATTCCAAATTTAGAATATATATATGCAGCAATTGATTCTATAATTCCTTTTCTTAGAAAAGGAAATTTAGTTATATTAGAGTCAACTGTACCAGTTGGTACAACTGAATTAATATCTGAAAAAATTCTGAAAGAATGTGAATTCAAAAAGGATGATATTTTCATAGCATATTGCCCAGAAAGAGTCTTACCTGGAAAAATAATATTTGAACTTAAAAATAATGAAAGAATTGTAGGAGGTATCAATAATGAATCGGCTCAAAAAGGAAAACAATTCTATGAATTATTTCTTTTGAATTTTATTAAGTCTTTATGTACTAAACTGAAAAAAGAAGAACTTATCGAAGATATGAATACTATTTATTGTAAAAGAAATCTAGTTTATATGATGCAAGCTGTATTAAGTGTTTTACAACGTGAAATAAATTTAAGAGGTTTAGATAATAATGATTTTAAATCAATTGTTCTTGAGAAAATGAATGAAAATCTTAATAGTGAATTTGGAAATAATATTGCTGATATAAAACCATTCAATATTAATTTATTAAAAAAAGAAAATACTT
>Ga0160422_10002382_pt1 | contig 11775 bp, 9 predicted proteins | sample Fk160mmetaG_FD_108192 | JGI IMG/M metagenome (GOLD analysis project Ga0160422, IMG submission 108192) | Marine microbial communities from the Central Pacific Ocean - Fk160115 60m metaG | ecosystem: Environmental > Aquatic > Marine > Oceanic > Photic zone | place: The Central Pacific Ocean... | reverse complement strand
CCTATGCACCCCGCGCAATCTCATTAAAAACAATTGGATATAAACTCCGTGGAACTTGTAGAAGCCATCCCGGAAAAGCTTGCTCCGCACATACGCAGCGAACTGAAGCACGGCGAATTACTCATGATCCTACTGACCGCCGACATCCGCGCGGACGGGCAGTACGGCGATTCTTGGTTTGCTCTAACAGACGAGCGCCTAATCGTATTTCAACCGAACGGTGAAGCCGTCGACATTTCACATATTCCCCTCGCGCACATAGAGCGCGTTCAAGTACGCAACTACGTGGGTAGCGGCGCACTACTAGTCGAACTACAAGATGAAACCGTAGAGCTAGTGCGCTTCTCACCGAGTGCCTACTTCAAGTTTTCCAGCGTGCCGCAAGCGATTGAAGCAGCGGGCATCGTGGACGAACGCGACGAAGGCGAACCAATCGAAGAATCCGCTCCCGTCGACGTAGTTGAACACTGTCTCACCTGCGGTCGAGCCTTTCGCCCCGGCACCAAGATATGCCCCAATTGCCTGCAAAAAAGCGAAACATTTTGGCGTCTGTTCTCTTATATCAAACCCTACAAGGCAAAAGCGCTACTCGGCTTCGCTCTGACCATCGCCCTGACCGTTATTGGCCTACTGCCACCCCAACTCAACCTCATTTTGATCGACGAAGTTATTCTACCGGCTATCGCACCTTATATGCAGACGATAGACGGCATTCCACAGCAGGTCCTGACGCCCAATTCTCCTCAGCAACCGCCAGATCACGCTCTGTCTATGCTCACCTGGGTAGTGCTGGGTCTGCTGGGCGTATACGTCGCACGTGCGCTAACCACCGTTGCGCGCACGCACATACTCGGCTGGCTTGGTCAACACATCGTCTTCGACCTACAGATCGAGCTGTTTAAGCACCTCCAACTGCTGTCGCTGAATTTTTACAATACCTTGAGCACGGGCCGTATAATGACGCGCGTAACAAGCGACACAGAGCGCATGCGCACGTTTATCACGTCAGGATTCCAAGACATCGTAATCAACGTGTTGACGCTAATAGGCATCTTTCTACTCATGCTGTGGATGAACTGGGAATTGACGCTACTGGCGATGATACCTATTCCCTTCATGATTATCGGAACACTCTTCTATCGAACTCGTATTCACTGGGTATACCATCGCATCTGGCGCCGTATATCAACGCTCAACTCCATGCTAGCCGATAGTATTCCCGGTGTGAAGGTAGTGAAAGCTTTCGCGCAGGAACATCGCGAGCTAGCGCGTTTCGACGAGCGCAATACCGACCTGCGTGAGTCGCAAATGGCTTCGATTAAAATGCGCGCTCTATTCCTGCCAGCGATCGCGTTTACTACCTCAGTCGGCTCTATCATTCTCTGGTGGTTCGGCGGCAATCACGTGTTGTCTAACACGCTCACACTGGGCGAACTGCAGGCCTTCATATCTTACATGATGATGTTCTACTCACCGGTGCGCGCACTGTGCACTCTGACTGAGCAGCTGGAAAGCGCCGCCACGACGGCCGAGCGCGTATTCGAAATTCTCGATACGGAAGCCGAAATAGAAGACACACCCAACGCAACAGATCCCGGCCAAATAGACGGCTCAGTCGAATTCCGCAACGTCTCCTTCACCTACGACGGATCAGCGCGTATCTTAGATCGCGTCAGTTTTAGAGCCGAGCCCGGTGAAATGATTGGCATCGTCGGTCATTCGGGCTCTGGCAAGTCGACGCTTGTCAACCTCATCTCGCGCTTCTACGATGCCAACGACGGACAGATCCGCATTGACGGACAGCCCATTACCACCATTCAACAGCAGAAGCTGCGTTCGCAAATTGGCGTCGTGCTACAAGAACCTCTTCTTTTTCAAGGATCGATAGCCAAAAATATTGCTTACGGTTATCCACACGCCACCTGCGAAGAGATTATTGAATCAGCGCGAGCGGCAAACGCGCACAATTTTATTATGAACTTCCCCGACGGGTACGACACGCAAGTCGGCGAACGCGGAGGGCGACTATCCGGAGGTGAACGCCAGCGCATTTCCATTGCCAGAGCACTTATCGGCAATCCGCGTATTCTCATTTTGGACGAAGCAACGGCCTCGGTAGACACGCAAACAGAATACGAAATCCAAGAGGCGTTAGAGCGCCTCGTAGCGGGTCGCACGACGTTTGCCATAGCACACCGACTGTCCACGCTTAAAAACGCCGACCGCCTACTCGTAATCGAGCGAGGTCGCATTGCCGAAGTCGGCACGCATGAGGAACTCTTGTCCAAAGAAGAAGGCGTTTATCGCAACTTGGTGAATATGCAGACAGAAATGGCGAAAGTGAGAGCGATATAATGAGCGAAGGCAATGCGTTTTCTAAAGGATATTTATACGCCGACTTCTTACTCGACCCAAGCGCGATCCGCTGCACGCGTTCCCCGCGCGGCAATCTCATACTCCACATTGGCCGAAGAGAATATATCGATCTCAATATCCGCCGCGCGTTTCCGCTGGAGGATAAAAATCGCTACATCGGTTTCTTTCTACAAGACGGAACAGAATTGGGCCTGCTGGATGACCCTGAACAGCTGGAAGAAGCAAGTCGCGATACGCTCTTGCAAGAGCTGGATAAGATCTACTTCCGACCTCGTATAACAGCCTTTAATAGCTTAGATGAAGAATTCGGCGTGCTGCGAGGCCACATAGAGACCACGAGCGGTCCGCGTCCACTAGAAATCCGCGGCTACCGGAAGAATGTGCGAATGCTCTCAAACAATCGAGCAATTATAGAAGACGTCGATGGTAACCGCTACTTGATCGATGACTGGCCACAGCTTCCCCAGCGGATTCGCGAAATATTGGGGCTTTGAACGCACCACTAGTCTCTTTTTTGGTATTCGCCCTCAATCTGCCCTCAGGCTATTGGCGTGCCGGCTCGCGCAAGCGGTCTCTGCCGTGGTTTTTCGCTATCCACCTCCCTGTACCCGCTGTCGTAGGCCTGCGTTTTTCGCCGATCTGGACTGAAATTTTATGCCCTTTTCTGTCGACTGTTTTTTTACTGGGCTATGGGGGACACCGCCGAGGTCGCTTTCCTCCATAGCCCAAAATGTCTGTCGTAGACTGTTCACTCAAATGCTACTCTGAGATAGATAGACTAAGAACGACAAACGCTTAACACGGGCAATTTACCCGCCGCCATACCTTAAACCAAGTCACGGTGTCTCTTTCAGACGCCAAGTATCCTATGCGAATCCAGTTTAAAAGAGAGTCTCTCATACAGGCTTTCACTCCACCCCAACTCTGTCCAGAGTGCGGTGGATCTGGGTGTGCGCAGTCACTGCGAGCTCCCGATGAAAGCCTATTTCTCTTCCCGCGATGCGAGGTATGCAAGGGAAAGGGAAAGCTGAACCCGCAGCAGTACAAAGCATACCAGCGCGACAGAGAATCGAGCTAACGCTGCATATAGCCGCACTGTATCAGCTCAACACGCCGCTACGAGTATAACTTTTCTATCGAACGACAAATCGCACGCACGGCAACCGTTCGTTCATCGGCATCGGCAATGCCACCGGGTAATATCCAATCGGCATAAGCACTCGTCGGTGCATTATACTGAGCGTGCTGCAAGCGCACAGATTCCAAATAATAATCCGTTATAAACACGCAGTCTTCTACCTGCTTCATATTGCGGCGAATGCGACGAATGATGCGCTCGTCCGCATCAGCATCTATGTAGAGTTTGAGATCCATCAATGCGCGCAGATGTTCAAACCACAGCACAAGAATACCCTCCAAGATCACGACGTCGCATTCGGCTCTCTGCAGCGCGCGACATGCGCCAAACATCTCCGACTGTCTGAAAGAATCTGGTTCGTTATACGCCGGGTGATACTGACCGCTAATCTGCGAGTAGTACTGAGGCATGTCTTCTGGTTTTTTAAAAAAACTATCCTGCCCCACGACCTGCACGCGTAGCGGCGCCAAACGTTCGGCCATATGTGCTGCAAGCGTGCTTTTTCCAGAGGCACTTCCCCCACCGATGCCCATATAGAAGGGGCGGTGACTGCCAGCCGCAGTCCAGCGGTTTGTCACATTCTGTAACACACCCTCAATCGACAAAATAAGCCTGCATTTTTTCCATACCGATCTTGGCAACTTCCAAAGGATCTCGAGCCCACAGACCGGGATTAAACAGCTCCAGCGACACGAATCCCTCATATCCCTGGGCCAGCGCTAGCTGCTCTATTGTTTTCAGCGGTCCCACACCGTCCCCAGGCAGCACGCGGTCCGCATCTGACTGTTCGGCAAACGGCTTATCCCCGGGCACGTCGTTCCAGTGCCAAATCGCCACCATGTTCCCCGGCACATTCCCGATACTCTCAATCGGACCGCCACCGCGCAAAATATGGAAGGGATCCATGATAATAGAAGCATCGGGGCGATCTGCGTCTTCCACAATCTGCCACGCCTGATCTATCGTGTAGACGCTCTTCATGAAGCCGAGGTATTCCATCGCAGGCCGCACGCCAATTTGGGCACCAACCTCCAGCAGTTCCCTGTAGTCAGCCCCCCCACGACTCAGATCAAAAGGATCCATAGGCGGACTGGCAATCACGTATTGAGCACCAACCTCTACGGCCTGTTGCATACGACGTTTCGCCTCTTCTATTGCCTGTTCGTGTTCAGTGCCGGTTGAACCGAGCCAACCGTGAACTGCAATGCAGGTAGGCGTAGCCAAGCCTCTGTCGGCCAGCGCCTGCGCCACGTCGGCTAGTGAACCACCGGCTTCCTGATAGACCGTCAGATCGTCGTTCCACAGTTCTATTGCCTCGTATCCAGCCTCGGCTGCAATCCGTATTTTATCCATGAGAGACACCGGACGAATGGTCGAACTGTTCAAGCAATACGCTATATTTTCCATGTGTTTCCCTCTCGATATATAGATTCTATTTGCGCCCAAATATTAGGCCGCACACCAATAATCCACGCCCTCTTCCAGGCCCCAATCTTCAAGCTGAGCACGTATTAATGCTCTTGCACCCCGCGATGCGACTGCAGCTAGAAGCACGGGACGAGAAAAACGACGCCACCATTCGACAACTTCTTCAGGACCGATAACGGGCGCACCCCGTAGCGTACCGCCAATCTTTTTGGGCGTTATGTCGATAAAGGCATCGAGCACAGCTCCGCCGCGCTGCAAGTGTTTTACTAGCCTACGCCCCGTTTTACCAGCTCCCCAAACGAGCAAACCGTCACGCCCCTGCAGTGGTCCATCAATGAGAAAGTGCGCCTTAGCTCGCAGGAAACTCTCAACGGAATAACGGGACTGTGTGTGCGTTGCACGCTGGGCGTGTTCGCGCCAATAAAAAAGAACTTCCGGCACTTTAGCGAAGAGCTTACCCGCCAGGTGATATCGCAACCAAAGGTCGTAATCTTCGGGCCAACCACGTTCCTGATAGCCACCCAGAGCAACTAGTTCGCTGCGCCGCATCATTGCCGTTGGATTGGCAATCGGACTCTCTATAAAAATCTCGCGCGCAATATCCGCATGCGTAACCAACGCATTGAGCCAGTCTTGGTAAATTCGCATGCCTTCACCAACTCCATCCTCTGCAAAAGTCTCTACAAGACAGCTAACCACGCTCAGGAATGGATTAGACTCAAAGTATTCAACCTGTCTTTGCAGCCGATACCGATGCATTCGATCATCAGCATCCATTCGCGCAATAAATTCCCCTCGACACATGTGCAAGCCCTTGTTAGGCGCCTCTACAATACCCGCGTGTTCAGCAAATACGGGTCGCACCCGCGGATCGCGCTGCATCCAATCGCGCAAGATGATTGCACTACCGTCCTGCGATCCATCATCAACCGCTACGACTTCAATATCCTGCAGACTCTGCGACAGCACGCTATCCAACGACTCGTCCAGCGTATTCTCTGCATTGTATAGCGGCATTAGAACAGACACGCGCGGCTGATGATTTTTCGGTATATGCATAGGACTCTTAGTATAATAATTTGACAGATTGTAAAACAAATGTCGATCTTCTGTGCCTATGCTGCACTTAAAATCAGATGCTGATATAGAAAAAATTCGCGCGGCAGGTCGCATCGCCGCCGAGGCATTGTTGCGCGTGCAAGAGAAGCTCAACGTCGGCGTTACGACAGATGAGCTCGACGCCGTAGCCGATCGCTACATACGCAGTGAGGGTGGACGGGCGAGCGCTTTAGGCTATCGGGGTTTTCCTAAAAGTATCTGCGTCTCAGTCAATGACGAGATCGTGCACGGCATTCCCGGTCAACGCGTTCTCAACGACGGAGATATTCTAGCTGTTGACATCGCAGTTAAGAAAAATGGATTTCACGGGGATATGAACGCATCCATGACAGTGGGCACCGTAAGCGCAGAAGCCCACAATCTGGTCGAAACGACGCGGCGCTGTCTAGAGCTGGGTCTGGCTCATGCTACCCCAGAATACCGACTCGGCGATATCGGCCATGCAATCCAATCGCACGCAGAAGGGAAAGGCTTTTCGGTGGTGCGTGAATACTGTGGGCATGGCATCGGCCGCGATTTCCATGAGGAACCGCAGTTGCTGCACTACGGCATTGCTGGAACAGGACGCCGTCTGCAGGTTGGCATGGTCTTCACAATCGAACCAATGATCAATCAGGGCACCGCGGAGACTCGTCTATTGGACGACGATTGGACCGCTGTGACGGCCGACGGAAAGCTGTCTGCTCAGTTTGAACACACCGTAGCTGTGACGGCTGACGGCCCCGACGTGCTCACGCGCTTTGACGACCTACCCTTCTGATCCTTGCGACCTATAGTCGACTAGCTATATTTAATCGTCGAATCAACTTACAGCAGTTTTATAGGAGCACTACTATGTCAAATAAAACGTCACGCCAAGAAGGCGGAGAAGAAGAAGGAACAGACTTTTCTTTTGACCCGGGTTCGCAGATTGAACTAGAGCCAGAAGAAACCTGCTGCGTAACGGGTGAACCCATCACATCGGGCTTTTGCCGCTTCCCCGATTACGTAAGCGGCACGCTAATGGTAATGTCGAAAAAGGCCATGATTGAACATTTGCGCACGAACACCACTATACAGGTATTTAAAGAAGTGCTGGTCAAGCGACACGGCAAAGCGATATTAGAAGAGGATTACTACTCTAACTTCTAAGCCGATTCACTAGCATAAAAACACACAAAAGAGGCGGATGCTGAACTGCGACAGCATCCGCCTCTTTTGTGTGTTTTTATGCGCCTATGACCGAGAGAGCAGTGCATTTATGTCTTCACTTAGCGCCGCTCGAGGATTTATTTTGCCCTTGCTATCTTTAGGGACGCCGATGTGTCTTTTGTAAATACGTCCTTCGCGGTCGATAACGAACGTCATAGGGATACCCATAGACCCCGAATCACCCCGTACAAACTGGCGCACTAAATCGTGTCGACCGTCGTGCACTATTAGGTAGTTAATATCATAGCGTTCAATGAACTTACTTAACAATGGCTGTACGTGATCGTCCGAACCTTGATCTAGCGAGACGCCAATAATAGCCACCTGATCAGTTCCATACTCGCTGCGCATCTTAACCAGGTCAGGAATCTCATAGCGACACGGACCGCACCAAGTCGCCCAGAAATTGAGCAACACTACGCGCCCTTTAAAATCTCGCAGGTCGACCACTTTGCCCTCGTGGTCGCCGATCTCGTAAAATTCTGCCGGTGGAAAAACGACTTCACCTTGTCCGTTTTTAGCCAACTTGAGCGCTTCGGGCTCTCCACCAGCACATCCCAAAACTGCAGCCCAAACCAGACCACATAGTAAAATCTTTCGCATCCACAAGCGCATATCATACACTCCCGACGAGTTGATTGAGCTAAAGCACTGGGAATATAGAATGCGTCCTATCCCTGTCAACGCGCCGGCCGATTAAGCCCTGTTACGCCAGCGCTCTTCGCGCACCTGGATCGCAGGCGGCTGTATCTGCGCCGTCAGTGAAGCACTCACATTCCCAAGCATATCGTCCAATCCCTGTAGCAATTCATCGCACGGGTTGACCCGCACGGTGCGCGAACGGATAACCACATCTTTTTCACCGTCGTTTTTCAGATGTAAGAGAAGTTCGCAGTCCCCCTCATAGCGACTACAGTGTGCTTTCAGTTTTTGAAGCAGTTCATCGTCAACTTCTTCATAAAGCAATTGCACGTTGACGGCCTTGGTCATCTTTTCCCGTATGCCATCAAGGGGCATAGCTTTCTCAGCCTGCAGGCTCAGACGCCCATTGCGCTCGGATACGCGTCCCTCCACCATAATAACAGAATCCTCCTCGAGAAGTGACTCGAAGCTGGCAAAAGCCTCTGAGAAAAAGGCCACGTCTCCCTTTCCACTCATGTCTTCCAGCGTGACAAAGGCAAAAGCCTGTCCTCGCTTGTCATAGAGCTTACGCACCTGCGAAACCAAACCGCCGACGCGCATAGAGTAGCCATCGCGCTGGTTTTCCATCTCGCGTAGCGGGGTGGAAAAACTTCGCAGATCGCGCACGTAGGCTTTGAGAGGATGGCTCGACACGTAAAAACCGAGGAGCTCGCGCTCTTTAGCCAACATTTCGCGCTCGCTCCACGCCTCAACAACTGGCAACTCGTGTCCCTCTAACTCCAAGGTTCCAGCACTCTCATCGCCTCCGCCGAAAAGACTAATCTGCCCCTTTTCGCGCTGTTCCTGTGCCTTTTGCGCTACACGCAGCGCCAGGTCAAGCGCCTCTAGCTTTTGCGCTCGATGTCCCTCAACACCGTCGAGTGCTCCAGCGGCAACCAGACTCTCTACAACGCGCCGGTTGACAACTTTGAGATCAATTCGCTCGCAAAATTCAAATAGCGTTCTATAGGGCCCGTCCTGCACGCGGGTGTCTACAATACTCTGCACAGCCCCCTCACCCACGTTCTTTATGGCGGCCATTCCATAGCGTATACCCTCGTCTGTCGGCGTAAAATAGAGCGTGCTCTCGTTGACATCCGGCGGCAGAACTGGAATACCCATGCGACGACAGTCATCTAGTAGAATGGTTATGCGCTCGGTGTTATTCCGATCCATAGTGAGGCTAGCCGACATGTATTCCTTAGAATAGTTCGCCTTGAGGTAGGCATTCTTGTAGGCCACTTCCGAGTAGCAAGCAGCATGGGATTTGTTGAAGGCATAGCCGGCAAACACTTCGATGTCCGCAAAGAGCTTCTCTGCGATTTTTTTTCCGACGCCGTTTTCTACGCAGCCACCGACAAAGTCTTTCTTCATCTTTGCCATTTCTTCGGGCTTTTTCTTACCCATCGCTTTACGAAGAATATCGGCCTGTCCCATACTAAAGCCAGCCAGGTCGCGCGCGATGCGCATAACCTGCTCTTGGTATACCATAATTCCGTAGGTCGCCTCGAGAATAGGCTCCAATTTCGGATGATCGTATACTACCTCAATTTGGCCATGCTTGCGCCCAATAAAAGTCGGAATATTCTCCATAGGGCCCGGCCGGTAGAGTGCATTCATGGCGATGATGTCTTCGATATTGTCAGGCTTGAGCTTGCTCAAGTACTCCCGCATGCCACCGGACTCAAACTGAAAAACGCCGATCGTCTCGCCGCGACCGAATAATTCGAAGGTAGGACGGTCTTCCCAGGATATTTTGTCGAGATCGAAGTCTGGCTGATGTAAACGAATCAGACGGGCCGCTTCGTCCATCAGAGAGAGCTCTTTCAAGCCGAGAAAATCCATCTTAAGTAGCCCCACTTCTTCACAGGTGGGTCCGTCAAATTGGGTTGTAACGCGACCGTCTTTAGGCGCCCGGTAAAGAGGCACGTAATCCGTTAAGTCGGAAGGGGCAATAATCACCGCACAGGCGTGCACGGAAGCATGCCGAGCCAACCCCTCTAAACGACGCGCATAGTCGATCAACTGACCTTTTTCATCGCGCGACTCGGCCATCTGCTGAAGCTCGGGAACGCGGTCGACAGCCTTGTCAATAGTCATCTTCAGTTCGGCCGGCACGAGTTTGGCAATGCGATCTACCTCGCCAAAGGACATACCCAACACGCGACCGACATCGCGCACCACTGCTTTGGCTCCCATCGTTCCAAAAGTGATGACCTGTGAAACGTTATTCTCACCGTACTTATCAACGACATACTTGAGCACCTTGTCGCGATCGACATCAGCAAAGTCGATATCGATATCCGGCATGGAGATTCGTTCGGGGTTGAGGAAACGCTCAAAGAGCAAATCATACTTTATAGGATCAGTATCGGTAATACCCAAACAGTATGAGACCAGACTGCCGGCTGCTGAACCGCGTCCTGGACCGACGGAAATTCCGCTCTCGCGCGCATAATTAACGAAGTCCCATACGATGAGGAAATAGCCAGAAAAGCCCATATTAGTTATGACTTCTAACTCGTATTCGAGCCGCTCTTGAACCTCTGAATCTATAGTTTTGTAGCGCTTTCCCAGCCCCTCTTTGGCTAAGTTGACCAAATATCCTTCGCTGCTATCATGTCCCTGCGGTATGGGAAACTCCGGCATATGCATCGTGCCAAACTCTAGTTCGACGTCACATTTTTCGGCAATCTCTAACGTGCGCTCCGTCGCATCAGGTAAATCATCAAACAGCTTGTACATCTCGTCGGGCGACTTCATATACAGGCCTTCGGGATAGCACATGCGATTTTCGTCGCCGATATTTTTTCCGGTCTGTATGCATATTAGCGCGTCATGCGCTGCATGGTCATCAGCACTCAGAAAGTGAAAGTCATTGGTCGCAACAAGCGGCACGCCCAGTTTCTTATGCAAACGCAGCAGGCCGTCGTTGACCTTTCCTTCAATATCAATTCCGTGGCGCTGGATTTCCAGGTAGTAGTCATCTCCAAAGATTTCCATAAATTCGCGTGCCACTTTTTCCGCTTCCGCAACCCCTTCCCGCTGAATCATGTGCGGAACTTCACCAGCGACGCAGGCCGAAAGGCAAACGAGCCCTTCGCTGTATTCGCGCAGCAACTCCTTGTCCACGCGTGGGTTGTAATAATAGCCCTCGGTATATCCCTTGGAGACGAGTTTAGTCAGGTTGCGATAGCCCGTGGCATTCTTCGCCAACAGCACGAGGTGATTAGAAGCATGGGCTAATCCGCGCGCAGCTTTGCGCAAATGCCGACTCTCAATGGCGACATACACTTCACAGCCTATGATCGGTTTAATCCCAACCTCTTTACAAGCCTTGTAGTGTTCTATAACACCAAACAGATTGCCGTGATCGGTAACGGCCATGGCCGGCATACCTAGTTCGGCCGCAGTTTCTGCCATCTGTTGGACGCGGCATCCACCGTCTAACAGACTGTATTCACTATGACCATGCAGATGCACGAAACCAGCCGAAGCCATACAGAACCTCCATAAAATACTGTGAGCGAACCTGAGGAAATACCCGTTGAGAGCGCGCTTGTATTTTTATCATACAACGCCGCGGAAAGCTGCAAAAAAGCAGCTGTATTAACAAGGGGAAATGGCGCATATTGGGCAGTCAAAGCAGACAGAAGAAAACCCAATGAACCTTAACATAGAGAATCAAAAATGGACTGTCAATCAAACAAAAAAAGGCTTTTTTGCTCGGAAAAAAATCATTAAAGTAAAATAAAACAGTCACTTAAGAACGTCTTGTATTTTTAGGTTAGAAATTAAAACCATTCCTTGACAATTGTTTTTCTATACAGTTACGCATCCCT
>Ga0160422_10002381_pt1 | contig 11777 bp, 11 predicted proteins | sample Fk160mmetaG_FD_108192 | JGI IMG/M metagenome (GOLD analysis project Ga0160422, IMG submission 108192) | Marine microbial communities from the Central Pacific Ocean - Fk160115 60m metaG | ecosystem: Environmental > Aquatic > Marine > Oceanic > Photic zone | place: The Central Pacific Ocean... | reverse complement strand
TGCAACAAATCTTATTTTATCTGTCTTGTTGACTCCCGTACCATGAAGTAGTCTGCCATCAAATAACATAATTGTACCTGCCTTAGCTTCTAAATTTATCGCAGGATTTAATTTTCCTATCTTACCGTTGCTTCCTGCTTTAATAACATCTTTGTGACTTCCAGGTATTATCAGGGTTCCGCCATTATCTTCATTTACATCTTGAGGAATGTATAAAGTATTTACTAGCGCAGGAGCTTCTACAGTAATCCATGGTGATAAAGGACTCTGATCCATATGAAGGACTTGTGGATAATAACCTTTTTCTGATCCGTTAGCTAAAAAACTATGGCATATCCAACCCTGTCCTAAAGTTTCATTAAGAAAGCTCTCAATCAAATGACCTGCCTGGACTGCGCTTGTATCTTGCTCAATACATTTTCTGAAAATTTCACCTTTATTAACTAGAGTATGTACATATTGACCTGACGGAGTGACTGCATTGACATTAGCTTTTTTTTCACCCTCCGCTTGTTCTAGAAGTCTGGTAATGAATGCTTTGCATTGTTTTTCTGACATTCCATCTTCTATGAGAGCATAACCCCATTTTTTGAAATCTTTTCTTATTTGTTTTATATCTTTAGTTGGAGACGGAAGTTTTTTATTTTTCCAAAAAGGATGTTTTCGTCCTACTGTTGTATTCCAATAATAATCTCCCGATTGGAGGGGTTCTTTTAGATTTGGAGGTTTGAGCCAGGGATTATTCTTAAATATTGATGCGTAGGGTTCTTGAGAGTTAAGGAAATCATTGAAAAGCAACTCAGTTTCTTTGGAGTTTTCTTCAATGTATTCTTTTTGGAATTCTTTAATATTATTCATATATCTATTAATTAAAATCTACTCTAGCACTGTCATAAGCTTCATTGATTAGTTTGACCTTTTCCAACCTAAGTTCTCTCTCAACTGAAATTTCATCACCGAGAATTACATATTCATTTGTCTTCGAGTTAAACTCAGGCCATAGAAAATCCTCAAATGAAGGATTTCCGGTTTTTGCAAAATTTGTCCAAATCTTCATCATCTTTTCAGAAAATTCAATATCTTTATCTCTAGCATCGATATCAAATCTATCAAGAGTACCAAATACATAAGGTACTTCTGCACCATGAAAAGCTCGATATTTTGTTGAGCCATCAATGATTGGGTACCAATCCCAGAGATAAAGATAAGCAGGACTTTCTACAGTTGACATGAGATTAGCCCATTTTTGCATCTGAGCAGTAAACATGACATCAGTAGTAAAATTTTCCCATGATCTTTTTGCTTCATCTTCAGAGGTAACTGGATATAAATTAGATAGATCATCGCCCGCCATTGGCAGCATTCCTTTAATTGATGAAATTGTAAGGTCTTTGTATGAAATCATTTTCATACCTGGATTAATAATTTTCGGATCGAAAGTTGTTGCTTCATCAGCTGTACTCCCCAAAAGAACAGGCACATCAGCTTGTTCTCCTTTTTTAAATATCATTGAGATATCTTCTGGTATTACATCTCCATCTATGACGGTTAAGGCATCGAATTGTGAAGAATACATCGGATCTTTTTCCACATTTTTTATTATTGCAGCTGGAGATAAGCTTTTAAGATTTTCTAATGAAGTGGACTTCCCCTCAGACATTATCTGAGAAAGCTTTATACCAAGGTTCTCAGCACTAAGTGAATAAGGAGAACTTTTTTCAAGGTGAGTAAGAGGTAAAAGCCTAGCTCCACTTTGACCAATTACTTTATGAAACAATCCTTTTGCAAGGGGAGTGGCTTGAAGAACATTTACACTCCAAGAACCAGCTGACTCTCCGAAGATTGTTACATTATCAGGATCACCGCCAAAGTTCCTTATATTCTTTTTAACCCACTTTAAAGATTCTATCTGATCTCTAAACCCTTGATTACCAGAAGATCCATATTCTTGGGAAAGATCTGGATGAGAAAAAAAACCAAAAGGGCCCAACCGATAATTTACTGTGACTAAAATAACTCCATATTGTGTCAATTCTTCACCGGAATATTCACTTCCACTTCCCCAAACAAGCGCTCCTCCATGAAACCAAACCATTACTGGTAATTTTTCATTTGAATTCTTTGCTCTAGTCCATACATTTAAAGTCAAACAATCCTCGCTCATGTCGTCTATTTCAGGACCTCTGTCATAAAATTCAGTGGTTTGTTTTGGTTGATAACAAATTTTTGAATTGGTACGAGTAGATTTGATGCCGTCCCACGGCTTAACTGGCAATGTTGGTGCCCATCTTAATTTGCCAATTGGCGGCTCAGCATAAGGTATGCCAAGAAATTTTTTTAAATCATCATGTTCTGATCCTTCTATAAGACCGCTGTCAATCTTGATAAGACTTCGAATTCCCGAGTCTTCTGGATGGCATCCTAAGATAAATATTCCTAGGAAAAAAAGATATATTTTATTTTTCAAATTGAATTTATTAATTTTCCCAGATCTCTTACAAGATTCATACTTCGTTCAGCTCCTAGCGCACCCTCTTCCATTAGATATGGAGAATAGCCAAAAGATATTTTTTTCTCCATATCGGCGATTGACAAAGAGCCTCCCCAACCTGCCCAAAAGCATGATTTTGGACCAAGAAAGTTATGCCAAGTAGCGTTTTCTATAGGTAAAGCGAATCCAATGCCCCATCGCAGAGGTTCAACCAAAACTAGGTCATTACCTCTTATCTGTTCTTGAAGAGCATATTCAGTTATTTCACTAGAGAAAATTCTTTTCCCTTTATACTGGCCCCCGTTTGCCATCAGTGCCATGGATTCTGCAATGGAACGTCCATTGCCATGTCCTCCAGCAGCGGGAACTTCTGCTCTTCTCCACTCTTGAGTCAAAGCGTCAGGTGCAGTCATTATTCCATTAGTCATGACTTTATGAATAATTGATCCCTCTTCAAGTTGAAACATATCTTCAGGATTCAATTGTGTAGCCTGATGAATTTCAGCCACTCTTGGATGATGTGAATCATCTAGTCCGATATGGAAATCTATATTAAGAGGTTCGGCAATTTCTTCTCTAAAAAAATTACCAATACTCTTTCCGGAGATACGCTTGATTATCTCGCCCATGAGATTACCAATTGACAGGGCATGATAACCAACCGCTGTTCCTGGTTCCCACCAAGGTTCTTGATGTTCAAGAAGTGCAGCTATTTTATCTGGATTATGTATATCTTTTACGGTGACAGGGTCATCCCAACCAGCAAGTCCAGATGAATGACTCATGATATGACTTACTAATATGTTTTTTTTACCTTTTTGGCCAAATTCAGGCCAATATTCACAAACTGGTGCAAAAAAATCTAACTTCCCTTTATCTGCAAGTACATAAGCACAAAGTGAGGTAGCGTTTTTCGTACTGGAAAAAACATTTACAATCGTATCTCTTTCCCAGGGAAGGGTTCGGTCTATGTCACGGGTACCTGCCCATATATCAACAACTAATTCGCCTTCACATGTTAAAGCCAACGAAGAGCCAATATCTAGTCCAAGCTCATATTGCTTAGAAAAAGACTCAACTATTGCTATAAACTTTTGATCATAACTGCCATGAATTTCCATTTATTCCTGAGATTATTTTATTTTGGTAATATTCAAATAATCCATTCTATTTAATGTTTAGAAATTTCGCTGAATTTCAATTCCGGCTGTTCTAGGATTACCCCACTGCCCATAACGACCTCCGCCTGTAGCAGCTGAAAGATACCCTGAAATATAATCCTCGTCTGTTGCATTCTTTATAAAGAATCTTGACCTGAGAGTTTCATCGGCACTTTCCCATATTAAATTTAAATCTACAATTGTGTATGCATCCTGAGAGAACTCATTAAACTCTGAGAAATAAATTCTCGATTTGTACGCAGCATTTGCACGATAAGTAAGTGAAGCACCCGATGCCAGTACACTTGTATAGTTTAGTCCCAGGTTAATGGAAACTTTTGGAGAATTAGTCAAATAATTGCCCTCTAACTGTTGCTCTCCTAATTGTGGCTCTATCCCATTTGTGTTAGCAAATTCTCCATAAGTTGCATCTAAAAGAGTAACTCCATAGTTTAAGGTCAAAGAGTCGCTTACTTCTGATAAAGCCTCTATTTCTAGTCCATTAACTGTTGCATCCCCTGCATTTCTTGTAACCGTTTGTAGGCCAACAACCTGCAACACTTGGAAATCTGTGTAGTCATACCTAAATAGAGAAGCATTCAAGCTTGTGTTATCAGTCAGAGAACCTTTAAATCCAAACTCTAAAGAAGTTACTTCTTCAGGATCATAAGGATCTGTACATTCATAGGTTGCATAACCACCGGCTTTAAAGCCTTCACTTAAAGATGCGTAAACATTGCTTTCAGACGATAAGTCATGTTGTAAGACTGCTCTTGAAGTTGTAGATGAATATTCTGTAACTACCTCTCTATCACAAGTTTGAGCTGCGATAATCGGCATAGGCATGAGTATAGAAATAAAATTATCTTGTTTACTGGTGAATTCGTCTGTTGTTCTTCTTAAACCTAAGCTTAATCTTGTTCTATCACTTAAATCAAATGTACCATCAGCGAAATATGCTTCGGATTCTGTGTCCATTTTGTCGTGTTTGAAGTCAAATGTGCTTGGAACTGGAAAACCCAATATGGGCTGAGGATTATCGAAGTGAGTATGTCTTGATGTTTCGTCGTCCATATAAAAAAGACCAAACACAAGGCTCATAGTATCTCTTTCAATATTAAAATTTATCTCTTGAGTGAATGTTTCAGTCTCTGATATGTCAAATGTATCTAGATAAGCTCCAGCTGATCCATCTCTGTCCAGATTAAACTGGTCATAAAATTCTTGTTTTGCAGTAATTGAAGTTAATGTACCCAAATCAGTATCGATTTTTAGAGTCAAAGATGAAACATCATATTCTCTATCTGTCATATTGGTACCATTTACTGACTCAGAAGTCGGTGTCTGATAGATTTCATGAGGTTTTAAAGATATAGGTTCAGCTGCAATTTGAGGAAAACCAAAAGCCACAGCCAGTTCTCTATTATCTGACAACCATCCATAGGGGTCTGGCGTACCTTCTGTTTCGACAGTAGCCACCATCAGGTCTGCAGAAATCGTTTCGCTTATCTCTGATTTTATTTTTAAACGCATTGCTTGCTTATCTGTATAGCCTTGTTCTCCACATCCAGCATTCAGACAGTTATAGTAACCTTCACCTTGTTCCGTTCCGTGAACTACCAGTCTAAAGCTGGTATTATCAGAAATACCGCCGCCAAATGCGGCTTCTGCTGTTGTAGTGTCATATTCACCGTAGCCTAACCTAACGTATCCATCCATCTCTTGTGTTGGATTCTTTGTTATGAGATTTACAACTCCTCCAATTGAATTTCTTCCGTAAAGAGTACCTTGAGGGCCCCTCAATACCTCTATCCTCTCAAGATCCATTTCTCCGAGCTGAGATGAATGTGCTCTAGATTGGAAAACTCCATCGGTGCTAACTGACACACCAGGATTACCATTAAACTGTCCTATTCCTCTTATAGTTATGTTCTGAGCTCCTAGTACATTGGTAAAATTCATACTTGGTACTAGATGTTTAAGGTCATGCATATTAGTTATACCTTTATCTTCTATATCTGTAGAGCTGATAGCAGTAATTGCAGCAGGAGTATCTACAACTGTAGAACTTCTCTTTAAGGCTGTAACAACTATTTCCTCAACTTCTTCTGTGTAAGCAGGAATAAGCAGAGTAAATGACAATATGCTTAATGTGATTTTTTTAAATGACATGAATCCCCCCAATATTTTTCTTTTGTGAAGACACATTAACTGATATGTGAAGGGTGAGTCAATTACTCAATTAATGTTGATAATCATTCTCATAAGCTTTCTCATTTTCATCGAGAAATTGAACATTTTATTTTGATATATTTGGAAAATGAATATTACAAAAGTAACAGAAATTTTAAATTCAATTATAGAATTCGAACTTGCTGGTGTTGTACGATATACTCATTCGTTCCTTATGGTAACTGGGCCATACAGACTCCCGATAGTTGAGTTTTTAAAAGAGCAAGCAAACGAATCCCTTCTCCATGCGCAACAAGCAGGTGAGTTATTAACTGGTTTAGATGGACATCCGAGTCAAAAAATTGCAGATATCTTCGAAACTAATGATCATTCTATTAAAGGTATTCTAGAAGAAAGTCTCGTGCATGAAAAACATGCACTTAGCCTTTATAAAGATTTATTGAAGATCGTGGAAGGTGAGTCGGTATATCTAGAGGAATATACTCGAAATCTAATAAGTCAAGAGGAGCAGCACCAGTTAGAGCTTAAGAAAATGTTAAAAGATTTTAGTTAAGGAGAAATGCCACAAGCTAGCTTGTGGCATTTTTGCTTCAGTCATTCAAGTTTGTGTTAGTCATTTCATAACTTTCTACAAGTTTAGCCCACTCTCCATTGAACCATCTATCTCTTTCTTTCAACCACTCTTCATCTGTAGCAAGAGATGCAAATGATTTAGCTTGGTTTTCCATGGAAGTTGAGAGAAATGTAAATTGAAGAGCATGTCTTGAACCTGCATTATGCTCCCATAAATCGACAATAAAACCATGTCTTTCAAACATTATCTTAGCTCTCTCAAGAGCTGCTAGTGTTTCATTTCTTTTTCCATTGTTGGGTTGCCACATGTAATTTGTAACAATGTAATCACCTGGAACAATAGGATCTAAAGAAATCAATTGGTAACTTCTTGTAGCTGTTAGAGCATCAGAAGCGAAGAATTTCTCTGCGAAAGTTTTCCATTTCTCTGAACTGTATTTTGTCTTTGCTCTTTGGTCATAATTTTCATATAGCTCAAACCAAGACAATACATTATCACCTCCTCGTCCAAAACTCTGACGATGAATGATAACATTCATACCAGTTTCTTGACCTAATAAACGGCCCTCTTCCATTAGAGCATTAGCCTCATCTGCTTTTCCGGGAGTAACTTTATACATATAAAGATCTCCTATTTCTCCTGTAGAAAAAATATAAGAATTGAAAAACAAAAGCGCTACCATTAATTTTAACCTTTTCATAAATCTCCTCATCAATTAAAAATATAATCGTAGCCATGATGTCATATAAGAATTAGACTGAAAACTATAAATACTGATTTCTTATAAGGAGAAAAAATGAAAATAATTTATGTATTGATTGGGTGCCTTTTATTTGTGTCGTGCAGTACATCAGACGAATCAGAAAATTCTGAAATTTCTCAAAGCGCAATTGTTGAGTACGTATGGCAAACTAAAGGGCCGGATTATTCTGATGAGGCACTAGAAACACTCATTGAATCATGGAATCGCAAAGTTACAGAAGCTGGTTATGAAATGATAGGAGCAAATATACTCACACCCAGCTACCAACCTGATACTCATGATTTCGTTTGGGTAATGAGATGGCCTTCGAAGGAGGCTCGAGACTATGCTTGGGATCATTTTCAAAAGAATTATGATGAGGAATGGAATCAAGAAAGAAAAAACATCTTTAGTGATAATAATGAAGATGTTTACGCCTTTACTCCAACTTTAGGCAGAGAAATGAAGGAAGGTAATGGAAGAACCTATGAAGCGGAATTTGTTAGTTGTAATTACAATGAAGGCTTTGGTGAGGATGATTTGATGAATTTTAGAAAAGATTTTGGAGATTATCTTGACGCTGATGAAAAGGAAAATGGTGAAGGAACATTCTGGTACGTAATGCTGGAACCTCTATTTGAACCAACATCTAATGTACAACATTCGGATTATCTTTGGCTTAACATTTGGGGCAGTCAAGAAGACAAAGAGGAAGGCTACTCGAGATATAGTAAGACAAATCTACAAGCACAGGCAGATAAGTATAGTACTTGTGAGAGATTCCCTCATAGAGGAAGAATTATTAGATAAGTGAAAATAAAAAACAGGACTTCAAAAGGTCCTGTTTTTTTCAAATCTCATCTTTTATTGGGAGATTTATGCCGACCTACAGAAAATGATCTTTTTGAAACATGCTTCGTTTTTCTTCCATAAACTCTTTCTCTCCAAAGCTTATAAGAGGAATATTTTAGCTCTTTCTTCATCAATGCCTTAACTTGACTCTCAGAAAGATTATAATGATCTTTTATTGCATCGAATGGGGTTCTGTCCTCCCAAGCCATTTCAATAACTCTGGAAATTTCAGCTTTTTTCATAAGTCTCGATCAAAAAAGGTAGATTGGTATCTTTCCTTTGAATTACTTTTAGAAGTTCAGTAGAAACCGTAGATGCTTCTATGTTCTTAAATTTTCTTAAAGGGCCAATAAATAAAAACCCAAAATATTCACCGAAGAACTCAACCAATTTTACCCAAATATCTATTCTGCTTGCATCTCTGCTGCCCAAAAGATGACTTGGTTTAACAAAAATAATTTTATTAAAGTCTAGAGATAAGATTTCTTTTTCGATTAATCCCTTTATTTTCAAATAGTAGTTGAATGACAGAGGATTAGATCCCACTGCCGAGATAATTGCTATTTCCTTTATTCCTTGATCTGATGCATTTTTAGCTATCTTAGATATTAAATCAAAATCCGTCTTCTTAAATTTCTCTCTTACCTCTTCTTTCATGTAAATTAGTTCCAGAAATTTTAAAGGGTAGCCAATGCAAATTACTAGAACCTTGGATCTTGGAAACTGGGGAATATTTTCAAAATCGAAAATTGTTTGATTACTTAAATCTTCAGAATCTATAAATTCCCTTAAATAAAGATGATAGGAGAGATTTTTTTTCTTAACTAAATTTAAAAAAAGGCTTCCAGTCAGTCCCGAGGACCCAAAAATTAGAAAATCATTCATCTGGTAGTTCTAACATCTCTAAATTATTTCCATCGATATCTTTTATGTAGACTGAAGATGTTCCATCTCTATGCTTTTTTGGTGTGCCAAAAGATTCAACCTGTTTTGTCTCAATAGCGAAGTGAAAAGGATGCTCTTCAGGAATCACCAAAGCAAGGGCAGTATTTTCAAAATTTATCATTGCCCAAGTCTTGTCTTGATAAGAGACCTCAACATCAAAATTTTCTTTATACCAATCGACCGATTCCTGAATATTTTTTACTTGAATAGCTATATGATGAATTTTATCCATAGTTCTTTTTGTAGATTTGGTGGCGGATAGTGAGGGATTCGAACCCCCGAAGGGTTTGACCCCTTGCCGGTTTTCAAGACCGGTGCATTCAACCAGACTCTGCCAACTATCCTCTGGAATGAGATTATTCCGCTAAATTGCATTGTATCAAAAAGAATAATTCATAGGTAAAAGGATGAAGAATGTTTTTTTTGGTACAATTTCGCGCATAACATGGAAGATTCTTCAAAATTTCTTGCAAAAGACCTTATCAATCGTCACAAAGATGCATTGGTGGCAAATTATGCTGTGCCAAATAAAGACGAACTTTTTGCCTCGATATCCAGAAATATAGAATTAAATGATGCAACTTTAGTATCTCATTATTATGTAGATCCTTTGATACAAGAAATAACTGAGAATACAGGAGGATTTGTTGGAGATTCTCTGGAGATGGCCAAGTTTGGTAGCAAATGTGAAACACAAAATCTAATTGTTTGTGGTGTTAAATTCATGGCCGAGACGGCCAAAATATTAAGCCCGGAAAAAAATATTTACGTACCAACATACGAATCGACTTGTTCCCTGGACCTTGGTTGTCCTGCTGATGAACTAAAGATTATGAAAGATCAGTATCCTGACAGATTACTTGTGGTATATGCAAACACTTCAGCTGAAGTCAAAGCTATGGCTGATTGGGTAGTAACATCAAGTATTGCAAGAGAAATTATTGAAGACCTGGATCTTCAAGGAGAAAAAATACTTTGGGCTCCCGATAAATATTTAGGCGGGTATTTACAAAAGGAAACAGGCGCAGACATGGTGCTGTGGGACAGTGCTTGTGTAGTGCATGAAGAGTTTAAGGCCTCTGGATTAAGGGATTTGAAGAAATTGCATCCTGATGCAGGTATTCTTGTGCATCCTGAATCACCTCTTGAGGTAGTGTCTATGGCAGATGCCGTCGGATCAACATCACATTTGATAAAAGCCTCTAAAGAGTTGGATTTTAATAAATTTATCGTAGCGACTGATAAGTCAATCTTTTACAAGATGGCTCAAATATCACCTGAAAAAGAATTCTTTGAAGCACCCACTGGAGGAACAGGATCTTCCTGCAAAAGTTGCGCCCATTGTCCATGGATGGGACTGAATTCCCTAAAAAATGTTGATGAATGCTTGGATAGGCTGATCAACGAGATTCACTTGGACAAAGATTTAATTCAAAAAGCTAAAATTCCCTTAGACAAGATGATTAACTTCAATGTCTGAATCACCAAGACCTAATAAACAAAGAATAGAAAAATCTGTAAAACTTGCTCTTGAAGAAGATATAGGCATGGGAGATATTACAGGACAGTTAATAGATCCCCTATTATCTCAATCGGCAGTATTAATTACTCGAGAGGAATCTATTTTGTGTGGGTCTTACTGGTTCGAAGCTGCTTTTAAATTATTAGATAACAATATTGATATCGCATGGAATAAAAAAGAAGGTGATTATTTGGAAGCAAACACCGAGGTTGCGACTATCTTTGGTAATTCAAGGTGTATGGTAGCAGCCGAGAGGACTGCGCTTAATTTTCTTCAAATGATGTCTGGTATAGCATACAAAACATACTGCTATAAAGAGCGCTTAGAAGGGTGTCAAACAAAGCTATTAGATACAAGAAAAACCTTGCCAGGTTTGAGATATGAACAAAAATATTCAGTTGTCATAGGTGGGGGTCATAATCACAGAATGGGGCTTTTCGACGAGGCGCTTATTAAAGAAAATCACCTACTTTCAACTCGATCTATCAGTGAAGCCATTTCTATTTTGAGAGAAAAAAAAGTAAGAAAAATTGAAGTAGAAGTAGAAAATCTAGATGAACTTGAACAAGCGATAGCATCAAAAGCTGACATAGCTATGTTGGATAACTTTTCTGATGAAGATTTAGGTTCCGCATGCAAAATTGCCAAAGGTAAAATTAAATTAGAAATTTCCGGTAACATTACTTTTGAGAAGTTAGAAAAAATTAAAAAGCTTGATATAGATTTCGTTTCCTCAGGTGACCTAACAAAAAATATTACAGCCACTGATTATTCGCTAATTTTTAATACAATTGATTAAGACAGATATTCTCATAATTGGAAGTGGCGCTGCGGGCATGACAGCTGCCATAGATTTATCCAAAAATTTTAATGTTACCTTAATTACAAAAAATTCTTTAATTGATAGTTCAACATGGTATGCCCAGGGAGGCATTGCCGCGGTTATTGACAATAAAGATAGTATAGAAGAGCACCTGAGGGATACTTTAATAGCTGGTGATGGTCTTTGCGACGAGACAGCTGTAAGAGAGTGTGTTTCACAAGGCCAAGATGCTATCAATTGGTTAAGTAATTTAGGTACAAAATTTACAAAAGAAGATTCAACGGGGGATCTGCATTTAACTCAGGAAGGAGGTCACTCTAAAAGAAGAGTTGTTCATTCCGAAGACGCTACCGGAAGAGAGGTTTCTAGTTCTTTGGCAAAGATTGTCAAAGAAACTGACAGTATTCAAGTTTTAGAAAACCATATTTGTGTAGATTTGGTAAAAGAGAAAAACTCATGCATCGGAGCATATGTT
>Ga0160422_10002380_pt1 | contig 11777 bp, 12 predicted proteins | sample Fk160mmetaG_FD_108192 | JGI IMG/M metagenome (GOLD analysis project Ga0160422, IMG submission 108192) | Marine microbial communities from the Central Pacific Ocean - Fk160115 60m metaG | ecosystem: Environmental > Aquatic > Marine > Oceanic > Photic zone | place: The Central Pacific Ocean... | reverse complement strand
TCAGTATCTGTAAATGAGTTAAATAATACCATTGAAATTTACCCAAACCCTGTAAAAAACAAATTACATATTAATGGAGAGTTCAACATCATAAAAATATACGATATATATGGTAAATTAGTTTATCAAGGTTCGGATAATACTATTAACACAGAAAATTTATCTAATGGTATCTACATTACTAATATAGATTTAAACAATAATATCATAACTAAAAGAGTTACTATCACAAAGTAGTAATTAAAAATTATTAATTTTTGAAAAGCTCAACTATGTTGGGCTTTTCTTTTATAAACATTAAAGATGATAAAAAAAATATTACCTCTACTAATCACTCTATTTTTTGTAAGCACAAATTCCATTTCTCAAGATAAAAGCTTACCTGGTGTAAAAGTCAAAGATTTAAAAGGTAAGTCGATTAACTTCCAAAATATTGAAAATAATGGAGATCCGATTGTTATTAGTTTTTGGGCTACATGGTGTAAACCATGCAAAAAAGAACTCAATGCAATTGCAGATATATATGAGGACTGGCAAGAAGAAACAGGAATGAAACTTGTCGCTGTCTCAATTGACGATAGTAGATCCGTTTCAAAGGTAAAACCTTATGTAAATGCTTCTGGATGGGATTTCGATATATATATCGACGCTAATAAAAACCTCGCAAGAGCAATGGGAGTCTCAACTGTTCCTCATACTTTTTTAATAGATGGGAATGGAAAAATTGTTTATGAACACAGAGGATATGTTGACGGAGATGAAGAAAAACTTTTTGAACAAATAAGGAAAATTGCAAAATAAATGAAGAATATCTTTTCTTTAATTTTTTTAATTTTCATAAGCAATTTTTTAATTGCCCAGGATGAAAATTCTAGTCTTCAAATACAAGGTAATTTTGAAACTAATCTACAATCTTATTTCGTGGACTCTTCTATTGATGCGACTGAAGTTCCAGAAAGAGTATTAAACAATGCTTACTTAAACTTACTTATAACAAAAGGAAATTTTACATCTGGACTTAGATATGAAAGCTATTTAAATGCTTTAAAAGGTTACGACCGTCAATATCAGGGGAATGGAATTCCTATTCGATTTATTTCATATATTTCTGATGAATTAGAGGTTACCGTTGGTAATTACTATGAACAATTTGGTAGTGGATTAATTTTAAGAGTCTATGAAGATAAAGGTCTCGGAGTTGATAATGCTCTAGACGGACTAAGGTTAAAATATTCTCCATTTAATGGTCTGCATCTTACAAGTTTAATTGGAAAAAGTAGAACTTATTTTGATTACTCAGACGGTATTATTAGAGGAGCAGATGCGGAAATAATATTAAATGAAATCAAAGGACTTGAGAATTCTAAAATGTATTCAATAATGGGAGCAAGTTTTGTTAGTAGATTTCAAAGTGATAACAATCCCTCGTTTATATTACCGGAAAATGTTGCCGCTTTCGCAGCCCGAGCAAATCTTCAATTTGGAAATATTAATTATTACGGAGAATACGCTCACAAGATAAACGATCCTGTTGGAAGTATGGTTCAATCAGAAAATAATTATTCTAATGGAAAAGCTATTGTCAACAATATTTCATATTCTCAAAAAGGTTTAGGAGTCACATTTGAAAGTCACTTTGTTGATCACATGGAGTTCCGATCTGCGCGTGCTAAAAAGAAAGAATACATAATTAATTATATCCCAACATTAAGTAAGCAACATACATACACTCTACTATCATTATATCCATGTGCTACACAACCAGAGGGGGAATTTGGATTTAATTCAAATATTTTTTACAAAATTCCTAAGAACACTTTACTAGGAGGAAAATATGGTACTAAATTAAATATGAATTTTGCTAGAACTAATAGTATCTCAGGAGGAACATCTTTCTTGAACGATGTTGATAGTTTAACTCATAACGCCCCATTATTCAAAATTAAAGGGGAGACTCTTTATTTTTCGGACTTCAATATAGAAATTGATAAAAAAATAAATAAAATTATAAAAACCAATTTTGTTCTATCTAGACAAAAATATAACAAAGATGTTCTTGAAAAGGGATATGAATCTGGAGAATATGGTATTATTACTTCAACAATAGCCGTTGCAGATATAAGTTATAAAATCAAAAAAGGTCATACAATCAGAATGGAATTACAAACTTTAAGATCTGAGGATGACCCAAATGCTGAGAAAAATGGAGATGGTGACTGGCACATGTTACTAGCAGAATATACAATCTCTCCGAATTGGTTTTTTTCTGTTCAAGATATGTATAACTATGGTAATTACGACGAGAAAAAAAGATTACATTACCCAAATGTATCTTTTGGATACTTAAAAGGAACCAATCGATTTGCAATTGGATATGGGAAGAAAAAAGCCGGTATTTTCTGTGTTGGAGGAATTTGTAAAGAAGTTCCTTCTTCAAATGGATTTAATTTAAACATTTCTTCAAGTTTCTAATATTATGAAAAAAAATATTTTATATAGTGCGCTTATTTTATTTTTAACAATCTTCAAATCATGTGATGTTATAGAAGGTGATTACATGATCGATGGAACAACTAATTCAGTTGACACAACTTCAGTTGTGAAAAGAGTTTTAATTGAAGATTTCACAGGACATAGATGTCCCAATTGTCCTTCAGCTGCCGCGGAATTAGAAGGGATAATTAATACTTATGGAGACAGAGTCATAGGAATAGCTATCCACCCTCACTCGAATTTCTCCATACCTAATCCACTATCCTCTTCACAATATACATATGACTTTAGAACAGAAGAGGGTGATAATATTGATAATATTTTTCAGATGACTAGCGGAGGACTGCCAGTAGGAATGGTCAATCGAATTGGATTTAACGGGAACCATCAACTATCTAAAGACGAGTGGGGAGAAAAAGTTCAAACTGAATTAGAGAAAGAGCCTATTTTTAAAATTAATTTAAGCTCTGATTTTACCACTAGTAGTGGTAACATCTCTGTAGAAGTTGAAGCCTTAACCGATTTAAACAACTCATACAACATTGTTGTGTGCCTTACAGAAAATAACATTATCGAATGGCAAAAAGATAATAATATTGATAATGAAAATTATAATCACAAACATGTTCTGCGAAAAATGTTAAACTCAACACTTGGAGAAAGTATTGGAGACAACTTAAACTCTGGAGATATATGGACCAAAAGTTTTAATGTAAATATCTCCGAACTTGAAAATCAAAATGAAAATTATTCATTAAATACATCATTTATGGGCAATGGAAACTGTACCGGGTGGATAGAGGATAACATAGAATCAATTGCCTATATATATGATAACTCAAACTACGAAATAGTTCAGGTAGAAAAAATACATTTAAAAAATAATTAGAATGAACAAAAAAGTATTAATAATTTTTCTCGCATTTTTAATGTCAAAAAATCTTTTTTCACAAACAACCTACATTAATAATATTAATGACGCTTCTTCACTGCTTGAGTCATATTTCTCTCCATTAGCTGAAGGATTTGGAGCGGGACTTAATAATGGATGGTATAATACTGCAAAGCCCCACAAGCCTCTGGGTTTTGATGTTACATTTACATTAAATACTGTCAGTATTCCTAATGAGTCAATTAATTTTGATCCCTCTAACATTCCTGGAAACAACTTTTCAGGTAATGAAACACCGACAATACTTGGATCTGGAAACGGATCAGTGATAACATACTCTGATTCATACGAATTTCAAATGCCAAATCAAGGGAAAATAAATAAAAATTTAATTCCTGTACCAATGATTAATGCTGGTATTGGACTAATTAAAAAAACTGAACTTGACTTTAGATATTTGCCAAATCATAATTTTTCATTGGGTTTTGCTGGAGATGGATCTGTTCATCTATGGGGGGTTGGATTGAAACATGATTTAATGCAATATATTCCAATTGTTGGAAACGCGGTTCCTCTTGACTTATCCATACAATTTGGACATACAGAATTAAACACTAAATTTAATTACAAACCATCTTCAAATATAAAACAACAGGTGGATTTAAACATTAGTGCAACAACATTTAATATAATTGCATCTAAAAAGATACTTATGTTCACAGGTCATGCGAGTATTGGATATAATACTAACCGTACCGTATTTAATACAAATACTAGTGGTAAATTCAATTTTGGTGATAGTGAATTTAATATACCAGTAGATTTAGATTTCAATGGGCTAAATAAATTCAGAACAAATTTAGGAGTCAGAGTAAACCTAGCACTTTTAGCAATTCAATTAAATCACACCTTCTCTGAGTATCCAGTAACTACCTTAGGAGTTGGAATAGGAATAAGATAAAATGCAAAAGTTATTTCTATCTTTTTTTCTTATTTTAATGACTATTAACGTAAAATCACAAAATTTTAATGGAGGTTTAATTGGAGGAATATCTACAACTCAAGTTTCTGGTGATAATTTATCTGGATATAATAAGTCCGGTCTATTTTTTGGAATTTTTACTGAAACTCCAATTTCAACTATTAGCAACTTAAAATTAGAAATGAATTATATTCAAAAAGGCAGTAATAATCCAAAAATTAATGAAAATAATATTCCAGATATTTCTACAAGTTATTTAGAAATACCAGTATCATTTAATTATGATCAAAACGAAATACTGTCAATAGAATCTGGTATTCAAACAGCTTTTTTGTTAAACGCAAGAGATAATGATATCAACGGATCATTAGAAGCAAATCCTCCATTTGACAGTTGGGATATTAGTATTTTTGTTGGTATGTATTATCGTTTTTCAGAAAAAATGTCATTGAATAGTAGATTTGGAAATTCAATATTTCCAATTAGAGGATATGATAAAGAACGTATATTTGTATTTAAAAGAGGGCAGTATAATACTGTCTTAAGTTTCACATTACATTACTATATATAAAATGAATAAACATAAAATTATTGTAGCAATTACAGGGGCAAGCGGATCAATTTATGCTAAAGTTCTTCTAAACAAATTAATGAATTTAAATGATCAGATAGAAAATGTTGGAATTGTAATGTCTGAAAATGCAAAATTTGTTTGGAAATCTGAACTTGGAAATGACGACTATTTAAAATATCCATTTACTTTCTTCAATAAAAATGATTTTAAAGCACCGTTTGCAAGTGGTTCTGCGAATTATAATATTATGATAATATGTCCGTGTTCAATGGGAACTATGGGAAGAATTGCATCTGGTATCTCAAATGACCTAACAACTAGAGCAGCTGATGTAATTCTTAAAGAGAGAAGAAAATTAATTGTTGTGTCAAGAGAGACTCCCTTAAGTCTAATCCATATTAATAATATGAAAAAAATTACACAATCTGGAGGTATTATTTGTCCAGCAACTCCTTCTTTCTACTCCATGCCATCAGATTTCGAAGAATTAGCCTCGACAGTGACAGATAGAGTAATAACTCTTTCGGGATTGGAAAACAGATCATATATGTGGGGAGAAAAACAATAATTTTTATAAATCTATGTTATTGTATTGTAAAAACACAAAAAATATATGTTAGAATTCACAAAAAAAATCCTTTCAAAAGTAAGTTTTGATAAAGATTTATTCAAAAAAGAACTTAAAAAAAGTACCAAATGGATGAGTAAAAAAGAATTATTACATCTGAAAATTTGGTCTCTAATAACCTTTTCTCAATACAAAAAAATAATAATTGATGTATTTGACAGAATAAGTTAAAACAAAGAAGCTTGATCCGGAGATTTAAACCTACCTAAGTGCTTAAATGCTTTATCGGTTGCCTGTCTACCTCTTGGAGTTCTCATCAAATAGCCCTCTTGAATTAGATATGGTTCATAAACTTCTTCTATTGTTCCGGCTTGTTCAGAAACAGCAGTAGCTATTGTTGTCAAGCCAACTGGCCCTCCATGAAATTTATCAACGATTGCAGTTAAAATTCTATTATCCATCTCATCGAGACCACTCTCATCAACATTTAAAGCGTTTAATGAAAATTTAGTAATATCCTTGCTAATATTACCATCACCCTTTACTTGAGCAAAATCTCTCACTCTTCTTAATAAAGCATTTGCGATTCTTGGAGTGCCTCGGCTTCTCCCAGCAATTTCCATTGCTGCTTCTTTGGTTATAGATGCGTCTAAAATTGTGGAGGATCTATTAATTATTTCTGAGAGTAATGGCTTTTTATAGTACTCGAGTCTAGAGTTAATCCCAAATCTTGCTCTTAATGGAGCAGTTAGTAATCCAGATCTTGTAGTAGCTCCTATAAGTGTAAATGGATTAATTTTTATTTGTACTGATCTTGCATTGGGTCCTGAGTCAATCATTATATCAATTTGATAATCTTCCATCGCTGAGTATAAATACTCTTCTATAATTGGATTTAATCTGTGTATCTCATCAATGAACAAAACATCTCTTTCTTCTAAATTTGTCAACAGACCAGCTAAATCTGCTGGCTTGTCAAGAACTGGTCCTGAAGTTGTTTTTATTCCAACTCCCAATTCATTAGCAATAATATAAGAAAGTGTTGTTTTCCCAAGTCCTGGGGGACCATGTAACAGGACGTGATCTAAAGCATCGTTGCGTTCTAATGCAGCTTGTATAAATACTTTTAAATTATCTACTATCTGTTTCTGCCCCTGAAAATCATCAAAACCCTTAGGTCTCAAAACTTGCTCAAAGTCATCTGATTCAAGTTCAGTATTTTCAATATCGTTATTCATTGGTACAAATTTAATAAAGTAATTTATAAAAAAAGGGTCGAAATTAATCGACCCTTTAAATAATATTAACAATAAATATTAAGTGTGAAGATGTTTACTTTCATCTAAAAATGGATGATTTTTGACTTCGATCGGTGACTTGGATAAGGATTTGAAAACTACATGTATAAACGATCCTAAAAATCCTATGCCTATCCCAATTTCTGTTAATCCAATGTGACCGTGTTCACTTAATGTTCCTGGAGTTACAAGTAAATATGAATTTAACCAATGACCAATTAATATTATAACACATATAAAAATTAGTCTTCCATTATGTCTTTTAGCATCTCGACTCATTAACAAAATTATTGGGAATAAAAAATTTATTACTACTCTAAACCAAAATAAAAATTTATAATTATCTAATTCTAGTCTCCATGTGAAATATGCAACCTCTTCAGGAATGTTTGCATACCAAATCAGCATAAATTGTGAGAACCACATATAAGTCCAAACTAAGGAAAATGCAAATACATACTTTCCCAAATCATGAATATGACTTTCATTTACAGATTCTAAGTATCCCTTTCTTTTCAAATATAAAGTAATTAAAAGGATTGTAGCGAAACCTGTTACCGCCCATTCAGAAAAAACATACCAACCAAACAAAGTACTGAACCAATGTGTATCTATTGACATAATCCAGTCCCAAGAAGCTGTTGAAGATGTAATAGCAAAGAAAACAATAAACCAAGCTGAGATCCTAATTCCTCTGTTATAATACGATAATCCACCGTATCTGTCCTCATCTTCGGATATTTTTTTAAGTTTATATCCAAAGTAAATCCAAATTAGAACATATAAAAACGATCTTATTGTAAAAAAAGGTATATTTAGATATGCTTTTTTACCAGCGATTATTTTATCATAACCAGAGTTTTTTATAAAGTTCCCACTCTTTTTCAATATATTATTATCAATAGATTCATTGGATTTTTCATCAATTATTTTGGACACAATACCAGTTGAATCAACAATAAAAGACAATCCATTTTCCAATTTATATTCGTTTTGTGATAAAGGAACTATCAAATTATCATCGTTCATAGTAGATACTTCAGTATAAATATCTAATACTGAAGAATTAGAAACAATAACAGTGCCATCATCAAGTTTAGCTTGATATTCGGGCACAAACTCATCCATTATATTAGGAGCCATCCAGTGATAAACATGATTACCACCAAAATGCAACGCTGCTGTAATTACAATTACTAACATTACAGATCCGGCTGAAGGTAAAAAAGAAATTATTGCCTCTGGAATTCTTTTAACAACTATTGACCACGAGGCTTCAGTAATATATTGTAAAGCTATAAAAAAAACAGCGAATACAGAGATTCCTAAAAAAAAGTATGTATTAAACAATAAAGCTGGCCACGTCGCGAAGTGATGTTTTGGATCTTCTGAATAATGCATAAAATCTGAAAAGAAACCGTAAATTAAAGCGAGTATTCCTATTATCATTAATACTAATGAAAATCTTTTTAATTTTTTTGTTACTGTAAACATTTTATTTTTTTAAAAACTTAATTTTTTTGTAATTTTTCTCTAATATAATAAACAATCTTCCAACGTTCCTCCTCAGATGTTTGATATGCGTGTGGACCCATTGCGTTTAGCCCATAAGTAATAGCATGAAATAAATGTCCTTCCTTGAGTTCACGCATTGGACCTCCAGTTCTTCTAATCATTACTGAGTCAGCATACGATGGTATAGCGGAATAAACCGGATGATTTACCGAACCTTTTCCATCTCCATTAGCTCCATGACAATGAGAGCACATCATTAGATAGAGATTTTTACCTTCATTGAGATTTTTCTCATCGTTAACAAAGCCCTTTGGATATGAAGACTCTTCTCCAGCTCTTAGGTAGTCTTCATTAGAACTGTTGTAATTAAAAGTTGATAAATTACCTCTGGACACAGTTCCTTGAACGGGTGTTGAATTGTATCCGTCTATTTTGTTTTCGGTATATACTCCAATACTTGGTGATCTATACATGTCAGGCATATATTCAAAACCTGGATTATTGTTATCATCACAAGATATTGTTAAACAAAACAATATTATCAAAAATATATTTATAATTAATTTATTCACTTTTTTTGATTTTATCGTTAATTTCAACAGCCCCAGAATTTTCTAAAATTTTTTTAATTACGTCTGGTTCACCATTTGTTTCAATTTCAACTAAAAACATATCATCTGTAGTCCTAGGATCTGGCTGATCTGTTTTTTTACCTGGGAAAAGACCACATCTGAAGTAGTATGTAATAGCCATTAAATGAGCAGCAAATAAAACAGTACACTCAAACATTACTGGGACAAATGCCGGAAGATTATGATAAAAGGTAAAATTAGGTTTACCACCAATGTTCATTGGCCAATCAATAATCATAATATTAAAAATCATAAGACCAGCGAAAGTTATACCAATACATCCGTATATAAATGAAGTTATAGCCATGCGTGTTTCTTTTAGACCCATAGCGTGGTCTAGTCCGTGAACCGGAAATGGTGTGTATACTTCTTTTATTTCTATTTGATTAGACCTCAATTCTTTTACTGAAGAAAGTAAGACCTCCTCGTCATCATAAAATGCGTGTAATATATTTGAATTAGTCATTTTTCTTCTTTTTAAATTCGGAACCAGATGATTTTAATATTGTTTTTAATTCAGCTTGAGCTATCACAGGAAATGTTCGGGCGTAAAGTAAAAAGAGCACAAAAAAGAATCCAATTGTTCCTAAATATACTCCTAAGTCAACCCATGAGGGAGAAAACATTGTCCAGGATGAAGGTAAATAATCTCTATGTAAGGATGTTACAATAATTACAAAACGTTCAAACCACATTCCAATATTCACAAAAATTGATAGTATAAAAGTAGCAACAAAGCTTGTTCTAATTGTTGTAAACCAATACAGTTGAGGGGTAATAACATTACACGCCATCATAGACCAATAAGCCCACCAATATGGTCCAGTTGCTCTATTTAAAAAAGCATATTGTTCAAATTCAACACCAGAGTACCAGGCCATAAAAAGCTCCGTAATATATGCAGTTCCTACTAATGATCCAGTAAGTAAGATTATTATATTCATATACTCGATATGCTTTATGGTAATATATGATTCTAAATTGACAACTTTTCTAACTATTATCAGTAATGTTTCAACCATAGCAAAACCAGAAAACAAAGCTCCTAATACAAAATAAGGAGGAAATATAGTTGTATGCCAACCCGGAATAACAGATGTCGCAAAATCCATTGATACTATTGAGTGAACTGAAAATACAAGTGGTGTACATAGACCAGCTAGTACGAGTGATACTTCTTCAAATCTTTGCCAGTGCTTGGCTCTACCACTCCAACCAAAAGACAAAAATGCATACAATTTCTTCTTCATCGGAGCTGTTTTCTCACAAAATCTATCTCTTATCATTGCAAAGTCTGGGATTAGTCCGATATACCAAAATACTACTGAAACAGAAAAATATGTAGAGATGGCAAAAACATCCCATAACAATGGGGAATTGAAGTTTACCCATAATGATCCAAATTGGTTCGGTATAGGAAATACCCAATATGCTAACCAAGGTCTCCCCATGTGTAGTAGGGGGAATAAAGCTGCTTGAGCGACTCCAAATATGGTCATTGCCTCGGCAGATCTATTAATCGACATTCTCCATTTTTGTCTAAACAAAAGCAATACGGCAGAAATTAGTGTCCCAGCGTGTCCTATTCCGATCCACCAGACAAAGTTTGTAATATCCCAAGCCCAGTTAACAGTTTTATTCAAACCCCAAGAGCCAATTCCAGTACCAATTGTATAAGCCATACATAAAACTCCCCACATGAATAATACAAAAGATAGTCCAAACAAAATCCACCAATATTTATTAGCTTTTCCCATTACAGGGAAAGCTATATCTCTAGTAATATCATGATAGCTTTTGTTGCCAATAATTAAAGGATCTCTAATGTCAGCTTCTTTTTGCATTTTCTATATTATTTATTTCTTATTTTAGTTTGATAAAATACAGAAGGAGCAACATTTAGATGATCTAACAAATCGTAAGCTCGCTCATCTTTCTTTAATTTGTGGACCATGTGTTCTTTATTATTAACATCTCCAAATACCATTGCTCCTGTAGAGCAAGCTGATGAACATGCAGTTTGCACGTCTTCATCACTTACAGGTTTTCCGCTTAATTTTGCTTTCAATTTTATTTCCTGAATCATTTGTATACACATGCTACACTTTTCTATAACTCCTCTTGATCTAACCACAACATCAGGATTTAAAACCATTTTTCCATAATCATTATTCATATTAAAATCAAATTTGTCGTTATCGTGATATTTAAACCAGTTAAATCTTCTCACTTTATAAGGACAATTATTTGCACAATATCTAGTCCCAACACACCTGTTGTACGTCATATGATTTAGTCCCTCAGCACTATGAGTTGTAGCTGCAACTGGACATACTGTTTCACAAGGAGCATTATTACAATGTTGACACATCATTGGCTGAAATACAACTTCTGGATTTTCTGAGGGATCTTCCATTTCAGCATACATATTTATAGCTGATACTTTTTCTTTCTTTGATAATTCTTTAGTCATATCTGAAGAAAAATATCTATCAATTCTCAACCAATGCATATCTCTTGAGTCTCTAACCTCTTTTTTACCTACAACTGGAACATTATTTTCAGCGTGACAAGATATTACACAAGCTGCACATCCAGTGCATAAGGTTAAATCAATTGATTGATTCCAAAAATGTCCAGTCTCATGATCTTGACTATCCCATAATGTTACTTGGTCTGGGGGTTTAAATCCTTCGTGAGTGTAAAATTCATGTTTATAATTACCAGAGGAAGGATTTTTGATATAGTCTGCTAATGTAGTCTCCTTAACAATTTCTCTTCCCATCATAGTACTATGTAGCTGAACTAAAGCAAATTCATGAT
>Ga0160422_10002379_pt1 | contig 11778 bp, 21 predicted proteins | sample Fk160mmetaG_FD_108192 | JGI IMG/M metagenome (GOLD analysis project Ga0160422, IMG submission 108192) | Marine microbial communities from the Central Pacific Ocean - Fk160115 60m metaG | ecosystem: Environmental > Aquatic > Marine > Oceanic > Photic zone | place: The Central Pacific Ocean... | reverse complement strand
ATATGGTGATAGTGTTTCAATATCATCTTTGTAGTGAATAGCACGTGCCTCAGCAACCTGCTTCTTGAGTTCATCATTCATTGATTATCCTAAAAAATAAGATATATTACCAATCAATTTGCCAATAAAAATATGTTCCTGAACTACTTTTACGTGCAATGCTATAACCTTTACTTTCAAAATGATTAATTACTTCATTCATTTGTTCAGTTTTGACTGTATCAGTTATTGTTCCTTGATATGCCTTATAATAGTTTTGACCGTCTGTATCATTATCGGTCATAGGTGATCCTGTAATAGTAGTACCTTGTATAGTGACTGTACTACTATCTGTAATACTTGCAGTAAATGTTCCTGAAGCAATAGCATCTAGCACTGCTATTTCCATTATTGAAATTTGTTTTACTAAAGTGTTGTTACCTTGTGCTCTTTCTCTTGCCTGGGCACCTGTTGGAAATACTGCCATTATCGTTCCTTATGCAAAGTCTAGTGAAGTTTTAACAACGCATGTTGCACTTGCTAGGTTAATACCATCGACTGTACCTGCGGCTTGAATTTTATCTTCAATATGTTGTGCTAGTGTTTCACTGTTCGAACCATCATATGTATCTGCCTCGTTGCCATGTGCAACTAGAAAACTCATAATCTGATTTGAACCATGTAGATCGCCTTTAATAAGAATCTCTGCTGAGTCTGCTATTTCCCTAACTACTCTAGCAATGGTTGATTCTGGACCTGTCTTAGCATCTACTGCGGCACCAAAATCTACCATTAAAAATGTGCAAGGTTTGCCAATAAAAAATTCTAAACCTATTCCCAGGTTTGCTGGATGTGTTCTTGTTACTTCTGGCATTATTTGCTCCTAAATTTTTTAAATTTTATTTTTTGAATCATAGCACGAATTTTATCTGTGTTTGTAGTTGCTCTATTGGCATACTTGCCTATAATAGCATCTGTACTCATACCAGCATCAATATCTTTTTCTATCCTGTCCATCATGCCTTCGTACATAGATTCTTTTTTCTTTTTCTTTTTGCTAGGATCATAACCACTTGCGAATGCTGCCTTACGTTGTGCATCGGTGGCAAATCCTTCTTTCATATCCTTAACTTGTTGTTCAAGTTTGTAATAATATTTTGTGCTAATCTTATCTCTTAACTTTTGTGCTTCTGGTCCAATACTGCCTTCTTTGGCATGCATTTGATTTATTCCTCTAATAATCATGAGTTCTGCAGTTGAACCATACATCTTAGTGACCATTTCTGCAACTTCACCATGTTGGTTTTGATCCTCAAGTTGTTGCACTTTTTGAAAATATTGTTTGATATTTTCGTTATCTTCATTTACACCTTCTGGAATTATAGCGAAGGATCTACGTAAAACTGCAGAAAATTTTGTGTTTAGATCGAACATAGTATTAAGTTGATCATTAAGATCACCGTTGTCTAGGTCTGCTAATTTTATAATTTCATTTTCTAGCATACGACGTGATTCACTTAATTGTCTTAACTGTGCTTTCGCTTTCATAGCACTATAAGGTTTACCCTTTACAGTAGTTTCTGCTTCGTGTATATCAGCATTCATTTTTTTCTTTTTATTATATTGATCTTTTATTTTGCCTATCTCTTCTGCACTTGCACCTTTACCAGCCGCACTTTGAATCTTTTTCATTCCCTTCTCGCCGTATTTCTTTAATCCTGCTTTATATAAAATACCACTTTCTTCTACTTCTTCATCTTCAGTTTTTATTTGATCCATAGCAAAATCTTGTACTCTCATCATGCCTGCTTTTGTTTGCATCATACGTTCTAATTTGGCTTTGTTTGCATCATTGACTGCATCATAAACTTTTGTAATAGCACTTGCTGTAAACAAATCTACTTTCATCGAACCATCTTGAAACTTTACGGGCATATTCTGTTTGTTTGCAACAATCTTTTTAAGTGTATCAATTGCACCTTCGTTAATTTCTATATCTTCTCTTGTTCTCACTGCTCTTCTCGCCATTTTTTTTATACGTTCATCGTCGGGTATTTGATTACTAGGTTTTGTGTTATCTACTGCATCTTCATCGTCTGGGTCATTACTAGCAAAAGTAATTGTATTCTTATCAAACTTATCTATGACATTTGCCAACTGTGGATTTGTATCGTATACAGTTTTAAATCCTTCATAGTCAACAACTATGCCTGAGTTTGCTAACATTTGTAAAAAGCCATTCATGCTTAATTGACCTTGTTGGTTACGAGAACCTGCTTTGGTCTGTGCCAACATTGCGGCACTCATTATTGCATCTACTGCACTTTCTACTTCAAAAAAACGCATTATTCTTCTTCTAAAAATCCTTTAAGAACTGCTTCTGGTGTGTTTTTGAATAAATCATCTATTGCAGTATAATCACCATCTGCAACGTCTTTTGCCATTTGGCTAGCCACTTGTTGTAGCAAATTAATATCATGTCCGCCTTTGCCCATAATATGATTATCACTGCCAGTGACTGCATCATCTGGACTCATACCTGGCAAGTCTGCTTCATTCTTAGGCGCCTTGTCTGCAGGTACAAGTCTAAGTTTTCCTTGCTTAAACATAAAACCAAGATCACCATCATCTTTCATTAATAAGTCAGCGGCATCTTTCATATCATTAGGGTCTACAATAACTTCATGATCTACTCCTGTAGGTAATTTAAACATTCCACCTTTTTGATTGTAAAAATGTGTGAAGTTAATTGTTCCTAGTACCTTTGACAACATTGCATTTACTTTGTTTGATTGTTGTCTTGTAACTTCAGATACAGGCTGATCTGCTTCAGCAATCTTATCTAATTTTGCTTGTAACTCTCTGAAGTCCATTATGACTTCATTCCTACAACTTTGCTTTGACCTTCTGCTTCTGGTTGTGAAAGTTCTACTTCTTCTACCTTAGGAGCATCTTCTGGAGTAACTGCTTCTACTTTTGTCTCTTCGACTTTATTAGAAATAGCATCTAGTCTATCCTGAAGTTTTCTCATATCTACTGGTGTATACATAATTAGTCCCTCTTTTCTCTACCAACTTCTGCTTCCTCACCTCCACTTGCGGCATCTGCTGCGGCAAAGTCATCTTCAGCATCTTGGTCTACTGTTGGTTCCATATCTGGAACATCTGGTGTTACGGCATCATCGCCCATTGCGTCTGCAGGTTGATCACCTACAAGAACTCTTGTTGCATTTTCTGCAGTGGCTCTATCATTTTTCATTACTGCTAGAGTACTTTCTAATGCACTAGTCATTTGTTGTGTAAAGTTGTCAGCGACATCACTACCCATTTCGTCACGTACTTTATCCGCAACAGGTGCTAGGTCTTCATTAGCCATTTCGCTTAGGTCTTTAATCATAGCGTCATACTTATCAACCATGCTCTTTGCCGCCATAACTAATTCACTTGCTTCAACTTGACCTTCGTTCACTTGAACTGACTCGTTAACATCTTCATTCATATCTACATCAATAATTACATCGTATGAGTAAGCGGCACTTTGTGGTAAGTCCTGCATATTTTCATTTACGTATTCTGAAACTATTTCACTCATTGTGTTTAAGTCTGCTTTATCAACTTTATCAAAATCCATATGATGTAAATCGCTTTCACCAGGGCCTTCTTCTAGTTCTTCCTCTGCTTCACCAAATCTATCTTTTGCACGTTTCTCGTCATCAGCACCCTTTTTTGTTATCTTATAAGTCTTACCATTGAAACTAAAACTATCTTTGCCATCTGCTATTGCTTTATCTCTAGCAGTATTAAAAGCATTGGCTTCTTCAACATCTTCTTCATCAACCATACGTTCATCAAGATGTTTACTTAATGTTTCTAATGCTAATTTCATTTCATAATATTTTTTACTATTTTGTGCTTTACTTCCAAGTTTTGTTTCGTAAATTTTAATCTGATCACTTAAATTTTTATGTAATTTCTGTGCTTTGTTTTCTGATAATTTTGATAAATCTAGTGAATACCCAAAAGTACGTTTTGTTAACTTGTTTACTTTTTCTGCATTTGGTGCAGGTACGAGTTCTTCAAGGTTCATGGTTCAATCCTTTAATTCTTTTTATAGTGTATTTATTAAACTGATATAGATTTAAGAAGTCGTGTGAGTTCGGCATCTGCCTCATATAATAAAGGCATATCTGCACTAATCCTATTACTCATAGTAATTTTCTTGCCATTTTTTGCACGTTGCATATGATAATAATAAACATCTATATCTGTTTTTACTTTACAGAGTTGTCTATCTGCTTCTTTGACTTGTCTTGCAGTAAAATTATCTTTGTGTAGTAAACATAAAGCATACCCAACTGCACTCTTACGTCTGTAGAATGCATTACCAGCACACTTCCATTCACCCCAAACATTTTTTATAATATATTCATTGACTTTCACTGTGCCATCATTTAGTTTACGTATTTTAACATCAGGACTAAAGTCAAGAATATTTTCTATTCTTTTGTTAAGGTCTTGCTTTGTTGGATATTTTGTACGAGATTTTTTCATCAGTTCTTTGCCTAATTAAGATTGATTTACTTGCAAGATTACTTGCAACTTTTTGTTGTCTCTCACTCAATTCGTTCTTGAAAACTTGCCCTTTTCTGCGGATCGCTCCTAATAGTTCAGTTTCCTCTCCTGATACATAGGTATTATAACCTTGTGTAAATTCTACAAATCTCATTTTATACTACTAACATTTATGTCTACCATTTGACCTTTTGCTTGTCTAATTAAATTTGCTCTTTCTGCAGGCGAAAGTTCATCGGTAATTTGTATCATATTGTTAGGACCAGTCAGGTCTATTTTTTTATCTGCTAATGGCATAGTAAATTGAATACGTGGGTCGTTAGGATCTGCAAACGTTGCAGTGAAGCCTTGAGTTTTTACAAGAATATATTGACCTTCGTTAATTTGGACCTTAGTTCCTGATGTCAAACCATATGTTGCTTCTGCTAATTTCATCTACTTGCCTTGTTCAATGCGGCTACCCGTTTACTAGCAGGATTGACTCTTTTAGTCTTACGTGCCTTACGTGCCATTTTCTTGCCAAGTCGTAACTTGGTCATTTTTAATTTAATTCTTTTTTTAATATCCGGTGCGGCAAAGCATTGTGCTGGACTACTAACAATACGACTTTTTCTATTGCCACTAGTACAACGAAACTTACGGACAACTTTGTTGCCTCGTTTTGCCCATGCCATACCTTCAGTTATTTCATCTAAAATCATAACTGTATTTATGCGAATAAATTATGATGAAGTTAAAACTATCCAGAGTAGAGCGCCACAACTTGCAACTAAGGCACTGATAATACCAACACCCCAATTAATTAGTTGTTTACTTCTTTCTGTCTTTTGTGTAATAATCATGTCTCGCAATTCCATAAGCATTTTTTCTACTTTATCCATGCGACTACCCAAGTTCTTCAATTCTCTATGCAATCCGTTATACCTTTCAGAACACAGATCTACGTGTGCTTCTAAACTTTCTTTTTCTAAATCGGACATTTACTAATCACCTTCCTTGGGGTGATGTCTAGATTTTTCTAAAGTTTTGTTTGTGCCTATTTTAGTTTTTTATTTGTGCCTACTTTCTAGCATCAAAGTTATTTATTATTGTTTTGGAGCAGTAAAAAACTGTATGTTAATTAATTCTGGATCCTTAGTTTGAAACACACTAGGTTCAAGTTCTATAGTATTTTCTAAGTTGGGTACTACAGGAATAAGATCAAACGTATCATTTAATCTTTCACAGTGTTCACCAAACACGCCAGTGTGTTCACTGCCTATCGCAAACACCCAATAGTTTATATCTGGTCTTAACATTTCATGAATAAACTTGTGTCTCTTGCCTAGTCTTTCATACATAGCACTTTTTTTAATTTCTTCACCTAAAACATTTTTTGTAGGCAGTTCCAAAATAATAGGTTGTGTAAGTATTCCAAATGTTTGTAAAATAGTTTCCCAATTACGTTGTTGATTACGTTGTTTACTGTCGCCTTTTGTTACACCCGTTGGAGTACAATCTACAAGTGTTATTGCCCAAACTGCACTAGGTACATCAAATCCCATTGTAAGGATCCTCGTCACGTAAATACAAACCAGTCTTAATCAAGTCATTACTATTTGCGAAGCATACTGCATCTACACTTGTATATCCCATAAATTTTAGTGCTTGTAATCTATTTGTTCCCATCTTCAATGCCCATATTAATCCATCCTCACAAATTGTAGGAGGATTAATTTTTTCCCAAGATTCTGTCTGTGCTGACTTCCAACTTGCGAATTTTGTATTCCACCATTCAGGAGAAACTTTATAATATAATAAAGGATACCATAGTCCATTGTCAATAATTGTAGGTAAGTCTCTCCATGCCCATCTATTATCATTCTTCCAAGTCATAGGACTAAAATTATTTAATGGCACAGGATGAATGCCATCAAGTTCTCGATATTTGGCAATACAATGTTTCATTATATATGTATTTAAGTCATAAAAAAAGCGGAGTTAAAAAACTCCGCTTTATGTTTTGTTTGTAGATAAACGTTAACGTTATTATACGATAGCGTCTGTCTTTGCTTGAGTTGGTCCACCTTGCTCAACTGTTGCTGAACTTAGGTTAATACTATCTACTGTACCAAGTGCTCTAACCGCTGCCTGAATTACTGTTGATGTTGCAAAGTTTCCTACTGCTGTGTCAGTAGTAAGACCTTCTACACCAATAATCTGTGCAGTGTTTGAATCAAATAGTGGTCCAAGATATACGATTGTACCAAATCTAGCGATACATTTATATACTGCTTGTAAAGTTGACTCTGGACCAGTTTTTGCATTTACTGCTGCCAAATAGTCAACCTCTAAGTATGTTATATTTTCTGTGCTACCACCCATATTCACCGGAAAAGTCGGTGTTGACGCTGGATGTACTCTTGTTAATTCTGCCATTTTTTTATTCCTTCAAATTAAATATTATACAAATTCTAAGCCGCTTGAGGATATTGTTGATCCACTTACGTCTACGTTGTTACCGCCAACTGTTGTTCCTAAAGCACGAATTGCACTTTGTAAACTACTTGTTGTCCATGCACCTTTTGGATAGACTGCAACTGAAATTTGTCCAGTTGTATCGCCTTCCACTTGATACATTTCTATGTTGGCTTTTGTTTGGATAGCCTTAAACATTTCCTCAACTGATTCTCCAGCATCTAGTTCGTTACGAATATCGTTGACATCACCAGATACATCTTGTTGAATTATTTTGAAAAAGTCTAAGTCTGCGCTGTTTGCAATAACTAATTCGTCAGCTGCAATGGCACCAGTAGTACCGCCGTTGCCTTGGGCCTTTACGTTACCATTAGTACGGGTAATTTCCGCCATTTACTTTCTCCAAGTTATTTGTGCAAGATTATACTTGCTTGTATATATTTAGTAAAAAACGGAGATTTTTTAGTCTATCATTTTGCCTACTGCGTAACCAGTAGCAAAACCTGCGGCGGCTTTGGCCCATAAAGGAAGTTTTTTATCTGTAGGAATAAGTTTTTTATTTTTTATTGTACCCATGTATTGTTTACTAATGTCACTGCGAAACTTGCCGTCTACTCTTTGACTGTTAACCATCCTAGCACTTAATCCTGCACGTTCTCCAGGATTGCTACGACCATAGTCTGCACTTACTCTTCTTGCTTGTCTAAGGAAACTACTATCTATTCCTAAATTCTTTTGTTGTCTCATAAGAAACGCTCGATCCATTGCAATATTATCTCTGCCTTGTGCAATGTCTCTTAGATATCTTTTGAATGCTAATTCATCAAATCTTACTGTGCCTCCGCTAGTAACACCTTTATACTTGTTAGGATTGTTAATTATACTAGCCAAATTATGTAAGTCAGTGGCACCAGGTTTAATACTAGCAAAGTTCATAAATTTTAATGTATCTTTTGCATACCTTTTTGCAAATGCAGGATTTTCAAAACGCATTTGTTGTAGCATTAATAATTGTTCGAAGAAACTTTCTGCTACATCAGTCATATCTCTTCCTAACGCATCTGCACCTGTGCGTATGTATCTTGCTTCTGTAATTTCATTACGTAGGAAACTATACTTACTAGTCTTTTCTACTGTATGACCGCCTTGCATTGTTGCCCATTCTGATGCAGTAAATTTCTCTGACATTTATCTTCCTTGTCCTCTGTATTTTTTCCAACTTCTACGTTTGTGTTTATTCATAGTAGACTTGATTGGCTTACGACCTATTGAAGTTCCTTTTATTGTTGGTTCATGTGCTGAAACTGATCGAAATAACTTTGGCATAAAAACTCCTTAACTAAACTTTTTTAATAACTTATCATAATATGCTTGACCCGCCTTAGTTGTTGGATCACTTCTTGTACCTTTGAATTTTGATATACGTTTAGGTGCAACTTTACCTTTGTAAATTATATCTTTATCTTTGGTAGGATCATATTTCCTTGTTTGTAAATTTGGTACTTGTGTGCCTGGCGGTGGCATAATAGTAAAAGGTGGTGCTATAGTTCTAGGTGTTACTATAGGTCTTGTTAAAGCAGGATTTAATGTTTGAGCAGGATTTTTTGTTACTGCACCTACTTCACCTTTTGTGCCTGCTTGTGCGCCTTGTCCTACACCTGTTGTACCTATGCTTTGTCCTTTAATATCTATTTCTTGTCCTGTTAAATCACCTATTTGTCCTTTTACTTTTCCAGTAGCATCTGTTTTACCGCCACTTACTGCACCTGTGCCAACTTGATTACCTACACCAGGATTACCAAAAGTTGCTCCAGGTGTTTTATCTTTCTGGCCACTTACTGCACCAGACTGTCCGCCACCAACACTTTTTAATGGTTTTGTTTTGTAAGTTTTAATATTTCGTTGTTGTAATGGTTTTAGACCTTTACTAAAGTCATCAACTTTACCTAAGTGATCATTTAGATTTCTATTTAAGTTTTGCAAATTATCACCGTACTTTTGATCTAACTGTTGTTTTGTCATACCATTTTTTATGTCAGCCGCAATCTGTTTATTAATCTCTGATCTTTTCTTATATAGATCGTCATATTGTTTAACCCAATTTGCACCTGCATCACCTTGACTTCTTATATTTCCTATTAATTGTGGAGGTATTTTGCCTCTAGGTTTGCCGTCTTGATTAGTATTGTACTGACTAATATAACTATCGTATTGTACTTTAGGTGCTATTTGTTTTTCTGCATCTTTACGCACTAACAATCCATTTTTATCTTTTTTATAATCTCCTGGTTGGGGAGGCTTAGTTTGTTGTACATTATCTTTTTTTGTACTACCACCTGTTAACCAGTTCCAGGATTGTGATATAGCATTGCCAATTGGATTTGTAATAGACTGAGGATTAGCAGGATTAGGCACTAATTTTTGCACTTCCTTAGAAAATTTATCTGCCTCTACAGGATTATTTCTAATCCATTTTTCTATCTTAGGTTGTGATAACATAGCACCGCCAGCACCAATTAAACCAAATATAGGCAACAAAATTGCTAGAGGACTCTCGTCTAATCTCTGACGTTCATGAAACTCTCTTAGCCTCACCCTTTGCTCCAATTCTTTACTGCGTTGAAGTTATTTTTACTAAACTCCATACGATCTACTAACTTAACTGCACCATTATCTGTGCCTATTGCAACAAAACCTTCAGGGTTCACTACTTCATAACCTTTTTCAGTACGTAAAAGTGTTTTAATGGTATCAACTTTATTCAATTTATTTATAAGCATATTCTTAAGTGCTATGATGTCTTTGTATACTGCTAATGCACTTGCAATACCTGTCATATTTTCTGTCATAAATTTATTTTGTGCATTAATTTTTTCTGTGCGTCTTTTTACTGCTGGACTTTCTGGATCTTGATTCTTTAGTTTACTAATTTCATTTGTAATTTTACCATTGTACCAGTCTGTAAAATCTTTAACAAAAATATCTGGATCAGTAGTTTGTGTTTCACCTCTGCGTATTCTTGCATTTATGTATTGCATGAATAATTCTTTGTGTTCTTTATTGTTCACTGCTTCAAAATTGGCAGACTTCATTGCTTTTGCAGTATCATTTACTGCGACTAATATTGTTTTATTTTCTTGCGGAGTTAAACTTGCTTGTCCACTTAGGTCTTTATATGTTGCATCATCAAACCATACATCATTTGTTTTATTAAATCCACTTATGTCTACACCAAAACTTGCCTGCATATCTGCCATGCTATCGCCTTCGTAACTAGTATGGAATATGATACCCATCTGACTTTGTGCAATACGTTTACCTAAATCACTATCTTTTGGAACTGCATATGTAATTGTATTAGGTTGAAATATAAAACTATCTTGTCCGTCTATCTCTCCATCCTGTAGGTCATCTTTTGTATACATTAAGTCACCTTGTACTACACCTTTTATTCCTAACTTAGGAAGTAATTGCAATACAAGAGCAAGTTTTTTACGTAGGTTTCCTTCATAGCCATAACGATCTAAGTCTTGTGGAGTCTTAACAAGTTTACCTGTTTGACTAAACACACCTTTTGTACCCACAAAAAACTTTCCATCTGCAGGATCAGTTCCAACAAATATTGCTGGTGCACCATCCCACTTAACAGTCAGACCTTTACCTACACTACCGCCTTCTTCTAACATATCTCTTACACTATTGATATATTGTAGTGCTTCTTTCGCACCGGCGGCACCTTTGATGAATATCAAATCCTCAATGTGTTCTAAGTGTAGATTTTTGCCTTCTTTATTTTCTACTATTTTAAATTCTTTGAGACGCATTTGTTCTCGTTTACTTTCCTAATACCTCTAACAAATCTAGTTTTGTCTTGATGTTTTATACTATTGAGTAGTCTTCTTTCTAAATCACCAGCGATTGGTTCGTCATAGTGTTTATGCATTTCATTGATAAGATTGATTGCACTTTCTATTACATTTGTTGCTCTACTTTCTAGTACGTGTTGTCTATCTCTTTCAACAATCATACTATTAAGTTCATGAAGTATGCTTCTAGTTTTTTTACGCATATATTATATCCTATCATTTTATGTATTTATCGTATAGTTTGAGTATAACATAATACTAAATACATTGCAAGGAGAGAATGCATGGGACAATTCAATAATAAAATTATGGCTGAATTTAATCCGCCTCGTAAGTGGACACTTGGTAGAGATTTATCCTATACAACATCAGACTTAACTGTAGATGACATAAAGTCTTTGAAAGGTGTAGGTGTAAAAGTAAAAAGAGAAACTAATAAAACTGAAACTATTACAGTGCCAACAGGATTTGTTACAGACTTGGCTTCGGTTCCGAGAGCAATGTGGTGGCTAATTGCACCTTTTGATGTAGCAAGAGCAGCCATTATACATGACTTACTATACAAAACTATAAGGCAGTATCGTTGGAAAAAGAAAGATGCTGAAGATAAGGATCTTATTAAGGCGGCAAAAATTGCATCTGATAAAGTATTTTTATTAGGTATGAAAGATGCTGATCCTAAAATACCAGGATGGAAAAGTTACTTGTCTTGGAAAGCAGTTGATCTATTTGGCAACGGCAGTATAGTTCCAAACAAAAATAATATATGAACCAAAAAAATTACAACTAGGTATAGTCTCTTACTAAATAAAGTGTGACAAGAAAGTCACACTTAGGCACAAACAAAGAATTTAGGCAACTAGAGGCACATATATGAAGATACCTAAAGATGCGAAGGCTCAATT